>Ga0315295_10001649_pt1 | contig 19105 bp, 17 predicted proteins | sample YL17G14_0_MG_FD_204453 | JGI IMG/M metagenome (GOLD analysis project Ga0315295, IMG submission 204453) | Sediment microbial communities from Yellowstone Lake, YNP, Wyoming, USA - YL17G14_0 | ecosystem: Environmental > Aquatic > Freshwater > Lake > Sediment | place: USA: Wyoming | collected... | reverse complement strand
GGACCGAAGTACGGGCCGAACTACCATGAGTGGCTCTTGAAAGTGAAGGATGAATTTGATCCTCTGTGGGTTTGTCACCCACCGGTACCACTGGCCCATGATGAATTCATGGAGAAAGCGGAGTGGATGAAGCCGATCAAGGATTGGGAAAGCCCAAAAGAAATACTTAAACCACGTTGAGATTCTGCAAAGGAGTCTCATACAATAAGGGTTCAAGGGGTCTATGAGTCAAGGGTTCATTTGAGAAGAAATACTTGAACCCTTGACTTCCACTGACCCCACGAATCCTTGAATCCGCAAATAACCCGCCTGCAAAGAGTTTAGAATCACAATTCAACTGCCACTTCAATGAAACATCATGGTTTAGTCAGTCAGCGCCTTTCGAATCGAACAGAGTTGAGACTTCATCTGCGGGTAGCCCATGATCGGCTCCCGACAATGGACATCTGTCAAAAGGTTCACATTGGCTTCTCCGGGCCAACCATGGGGAATGCTTACCACCTCTTGGAGAATATCCTCCGTGACCAGGGCCTTAACTTTGATCTGTCCCCGATTCGATTCAACGATCATTGGATCTCCATCGTTAATTCCATATCTCTCGGCAGTTTTTGGATGAACCTCTGCATAGGGCTCCGGGTTCCTCTTTCTGAGCGCTTCGATGTTTCGGTGCTGGGTATGAGTGCAAAAAAGATTCCTTGCTCCTGTGGTGAGAATGAGAGGATATCGATGAGACAGAGGAGAGTCCGCCAGGGGGCTCTGGTCGGGTTCCCGATAGGTGGGGAGAGGATCAAATCCCTCCTTCTGAAAGGTTTCTGAATAGATCTCTATCTTCTTTGAGGGAGTGGAGAAACCCTTTATTTCATAGGACTCCATCCCATATCGCTTCTCGCTATAATAGGCCCCCGCTACCTTCTCTTCCTTTAACTCCTTGTAACTGAGGCCGCTCGATCTCAATTCAAGTTCCACTACTTCCTCATCCGTCTCCCACGGGAAGACCTCTCCAAAACCCATTCGATTCGACAACTCCTTCCAGAATCGGAACTCCGACCAGCTCTCGTACAGGGGTTCGATGGCTTTCTTTCTCAACATCAGATAAGGAATCCCATGGCACACGTTGTAGCTATAAGCAAGTCCATTCTTTTCGAGGTGGGAGCAGGCGGGGAGGACGTAATGGGCAAGCTCAGCCGTTTCTGTCATGAAGAGATCGTGAACCACCAGAAGGTCTAGTTTTTTCAGGGCCTCTCTGAAAGCATTCGAATCGGGGAGACTGACAGCAGGGTTTCCTCCTGTGACGATCAACGATTTAATTACACCGGGAACACTATCAGGAAAACAGACCACCTGCCCCAAGGGACTCTTTTTGCCCCAGAGGTCATAGAAAAGTCCATAGTCCTTGGCACCAATGGGTGTTTTCTCTGTTGGAATCCCTAAACTGGTGAGTGAAAGTCTGGGACCGATCACCCATCCTCCGGCGTTATTAATGTTCCCTGTGATCGTTTGAAGGATGGCAAAGGCCCGGCTGTTCTGTGTGCCGTTTGCAGTTTGATCCTGCGTATTGGTCCCCTGAAAAATGCTGGCGCTTTCAGCCGTAGCATATAGCCGGGCAAGTTTCTGGATGTCATCTGCTGGAACCCATGTAATTTTCTCCGCCCACTGCGGAGTGTAGGGATCAATATGGGAGACCAGTTGATCAAATCCATAGGTCCAGCGTTCCACAAAATCCCTGTCGTAGAGGCCTTCTTTGATAATGACATGGATCAGAGCGAGGGCAAGGGCGCCATCCGTTCCTGGGCGAATGGGCAAATACATCTCTGCTTTTTTTGCTAGACGAATCCTCTTGGGGTCGATCACCACAAGTTGCGATCCCTTGGCCAGGTTCTCCTGAATGGCCTGGAGGAGAGGGAAATCGGACTGATCAGGATTGTGCCCCCACAGTAGGTAAAGTTTTGTATCCATCTCCTCCACAGGATACTTTCCAAAGGTCATCTGCCTCGCACGGATACGCATCCGGTAGCAGATCCCTTCAACAGAGATGAAATTGGGACTTCCAAAAGCCCCTTTGAACCGCTGGGCCAGCTCCATCATCTCAAGGTTTTCTACGCCAATGGATCCGGAAAAGATGCTCAGGCTCTCGGGCCCAAACTCCTTTTTCAGGCGTTGCAGTTTCTCTGCAATCTCGACCAGGGCAACGTCCCACGGGATCCTTTTCCATCCGCCATTCACTTTCTTCAACGGATGTTTGAGACGGTCAGGATGATAGACCAATTCAATGGCCTTTGCTCCCTTGGGACAGAGTCGCCCCTTATTCAGAGGATGATCCTTCAGTCCTTCCACTTTTGTGATCCGACCCTCTTCTACCAGAACATTCGTTCCACAACTGTGATAACAGATCGTACAATCTGTGGCGACCCATCTCGATTTTGGATCTTCCATCTTATTCACCCTCCCTGAGATATGAAATCCCTTCAGATTATTAATATATTATAAAATATTTGTAAATCAATCGAAGCCCGTCCTCTCTCATAGTGGCTTGAGGATTCAAAAAAAGTTAAGGTTCATCTTGCCTGAAATCTAAAAAACCAGTTTTATTATCTTGACATCCATCTCTGTTTTTCTTATATTTCACTCATCCAAAAACGAGTTCTTGGTGCTCGAGGTAAGGCCTGAAGAATCCAGGTGGTTGAGAAGCCAACCTGGCAAAGTTAGGCAACCGTCAAAACTGATTAAAATATTGAGGTACCGCCGGGAAACCAGGCGATTAACGGATAAAAACAAACCTTGACCGGCGGTATTTGGAGAAACCGGTCTACTTAACTCAAAAAGGAGGAAGACCGAGGATGACAATGGAGAAGAAGGTTTTCTTAACAATTGCTTTTCTTACCCTTTTGGGCGCTCAATCTGCGGCAGCCCAGGATTACCCCACCAAGGTAATTACGATGGTTGTGCCGTTTACCGCCGGTGGACCGACAGACACGGTGGGGCGTCTCCTGGCCGTGCCTATGTCCAAGATGCTCAACACCACGGTCATCGTTGAGAACGTTGGGGGTGCCGGCGGAACCATTGGCGCCAACCGGGTAGCCAAATCTGCACCCGACGGTTATACGATCTTCTTGCACCATATCGGCCAGTCCACAGCTCCGGCGCTTTATCGCAAGTTGCCCTATGATCCGATCAACGACTTTGAGCCCATCGGTCTAATCAACGAAGTGCCAATGACACTGGTGGCAAAAAAGGACTTTCCGGCAAAGGATCTGAAGGAACTGATCGCCTACGTGAAGGCTAACAAGACTAAGATAAATTTGGCGAACGCCGGTCTCGGCGCTGCGTCGCATCTGTGCGGCACGCTCTTCATGAGCGCTATCGAGACTGATCTGACCACCATTCCCTATAGTGGAACCGGGCCAGCCATGAACGATCTGCTGGGTGGACAAGTAGACATCATGTGCGACCAGACGACGAACACGACCAGCCAGATCAGAGCCGGCAAGATCAAGGTCTATGGGGTTACGACCAAAAAACGTGTGCCTTCCCTGCCTGATGTCCCGACCCTAGACGAGGCGGGATTGAAAGGTTTCGATGTTTCGATCTGGCACGCTTTCTATGCCCCCAAAGGCACGCCGAAGCCCATCATTGAGAAGCTGACGAAGGCCTTACAAGTAGCCCTAAAAGACAGCATGATCAAACAACGCTTCGCCGATCTGGGAACTGAACCAGTATCCGAAGACCGCGCAACGCCGGATGCATTGCGCAAACACCTGAAGACTGAAATCGAAAAATGGGGGCCGATCCTCAAAAAGGCCGGAGTCTATGCCGATTAACCGGTGCTCCCTGCACTACATGATCGCCGTTACAGAAACTCGAGTCTTTATAATCATCAATTATCCGGCCTATGGCCGGGCAACCCTTAGAGCGGTTTAGGAGGCAGCAATGATCCGCAGCTATAAAGATTTCTGGACCGGGCTCATCTATATTTTTTTCGGATCGAGCGCAATCATTATTGCCCGTGACTACGGCATGGGCACGGCCACCAAGATGGGGCCGTCATACTTCCCCACTGTCCTCAGCAGCCTGCTCATTTTTATAGGAATCATTTCCCTGGTGCGCTCCTTTCTTAAAACGGGTACCCCGCTCGGAAAATTCGCCTTCAAGGGGTTGGCGTTGGTTATTGCTTCGACGGTCCTATTTGGCCTCTTCGTTCGCGGAGCCGGTCTGGTCATCGCGCTGCCTCTCTTGGTCATTGTTAGCGCCTTTGCCAGCAGGGAATTTCGCTGGGTTCCCTCTTTACTTATGGCCGCGGGGCTCACCTTGTTTTGCATCGCCGTTTTTTTGAAAGGATTGGGCATACCGCTGCCCATACTCGGTTCCTGGTTCGGCGGATAACCCCTCAAACTTTTTAAGGAGGTTCACGTACGCTCATGGAACTTATCGAACATCTTGGTCTCGGTCTGGCAACGGCGATCACTTGGGCCAACCTGCTTTACTGCTTTATCGGTGTTTTTGTCGGCACATTGATCGGGGTACTGCCCGGTCTCGGGCCGACGGCTACCATCGCCATGCTTCTTCCCGTTACCTTTGCCCTGTCCCCGGTCTCCGCCCTCATTATGCTCGCCGGCATCTACTACGGATCTCAATATGGCGGATCGACGACCTCCATTTTGGTCAACATACCCGGAGAAGCAGCCTCCGTGGTCACCTGTCTTGACGGCTACCAGATGGCCCGTCAGGGTCGTGCTGGCGTTGCCCTAACCACGGCGGCCATCGGGTCTTTTTTCGCCGGGACGTTCGCTACCTTCCTGATTGCCTTCTTCGCACCGGGTCTGTCAGCGATGGCGTTGAAGTTCGGCCCCGCAGAGTACTTCTCTCTCATGGTCCTAGGATTGGTGGCAGCGACCGTGCTGGCCCAGGGATCCCTTCTACACGCCATCGGCATGGTGGTCCTCGGCCTGCTCTTGGGGTTGGTGGGCACGGACGTCACCTCCGGCGCCCAGCGTTTTACCTTCGACGTCCCCCAACTAGCCGACGGCATCGGGTTTGTGGTAGTGGCCATGGGCATGTTCGGACTGACCGAGATCACCCGCAACCTGGAACGGGAGGAAAGCCGTTCCGTCATGGCCAAGATCACCAGCCTAATGCCGACTAAAGAGGATTGGAAACGAATGATAGCGCCGATCCTGCGGGGAACCATCATAGGTTCGGCGGTCGGCATCTTGCCGGGCAGCGGCTCGATCCTGGGGTCTTTCGCGGCCTACTCTGTGGAAAAGAAAGTCTCGAAAAACTCAGCCCAGTTTGGAAAGGGAGCCATCGAAGGTGTGGCCGCTCCGGAGGCGGCTAATAACGCCGGGGCCCAGACCTCGTTTATTCCGATGCTGACCCTGGGAATTCCCTCCAATCCGGTTATGGCCCTCATGGTCGGCGCCATGATCATTCAAGGCATACAGCCCGGCCCTTCGGTAATTACCGAGCAGCCGGCGCTTTTCTGGGGAATTATCGTCTCCATGTGGATCGGAAACTTTTTCCTGGTCATCCTCAACCTGCCGCTCATCGGCATCTGGGTGCGCATGCTCATGATCCCTTACAGGCTGCTCTACCCGGCGATCCTCGTATTCTGCTGCATAGGCGTCTTCAGCCTGAAGAATACCGAGGCGGATATTTACTTTATGGCACTCTTCGGGGCCCTGGGTTACCTTTTTTCCAAACTGGACTGTGAGCCGGCGCCCATGTTACTGGCCTTTATCCTCGGCCCTTTGATGGAAGAGTATTTACGCCGGGCCATGCTCCTCTCCCGCGGAAGCCCTTTAGTATTCGTGCAGCGCCCCATCAGTGCGGTTCTGCTCGGCTTGGCTGTTCTGGCGATGCTCGCCGTCTTACTCCCGTCCTTCAGTAAGACAAGAGAAGAAGCCTTTCGAGAGTAGGGTCGATCAATGCAAGTATAAGTGAAGCCACAGACACGCTTGTGGGTCCCCGAGTTCATCCACAACCTGAAGCACGAGCATCATGATTACGCGGAGATCGGCATCGTGTTGACCATCGCTTGATCCGCCAATTTCATGATCCGAGTGGGTCGAATTAAGCCTCTTGTTATTCTCGCCAAAGAACGGATGGCCACGATCGTTGAAGGTTAACGGGACCTCTTGAAGTGGAACAAATGAATGCTAATGGTCAACATAGAATAAAAAAATTACACCGAATTGCTGTCATACCGGGAGATGGGATTGGGAAAGAAGTCATCTCTGAAGGAATTAAATGTTTGAAAGCCCTTTCTGAAATCACGGAGGGGTTTCAATTCAAATTCGAATATTTCCCATGGGGAAGCGACTACTACCTCCAGAATGGAAGGATGATGCCCGTAGATGGCCTCGAGGTCCTCAAGAATTTTAACGCCATCTATTTAGGTTCAGTGGGTGATCCGAGGATCCCGGATGATGTGACCCTTCATGGACTTCTCCTTCCCATCAAATGGGAATTTGACCTCTATGTGGGTCTCAGACCTGTCTATCTCTTTCCAGGGTTAGAATCCCCACTGGCCAATATCTCAGGGGGAGAAATCGATATTGTGGTCGTCCGGGAGAATACGGAGGGAGAATATTCGAATATCGGTGGGATTGTCGGGATCGAAGAAAGTCAGCTGGCCATCCAGAGCGGCCTCTTCACGCGGAAGGGAATCGAAAGGATCATCACCTTTGCCTTCGACTATGCGAAAGAAAAAGGCAGAAAGAAGGTTACCTCCGTTACCAAGTCGAATGCCCAGCGATATGGAATGGTCCTCTGGGACAGAATCTTTAAGGAGGTCTCGGCCGGATATCCTGAAATCCGGACAGAGTCCAAATTGATTGATGCCGCTTGTATGGATGTGGTCAGAAATCCAGGAGGATATGATGTGATCGTGGCGTCCAATCTCTTTGCCGATATTCTCTCCGACCTCACTGCTTCGGTAACAGGAGGAATGGGACTGGCGCCAGGAGCAAGTTTCAACCCGAAGGATAGGACTTATCCCGGATTTTTTGATCCGGTCCACGGCTCTGCCCCGGATATTGCTGGGAAGGGCCTGGCCAATCCGCTTGCCGCCATTCTGACAGCCAGGATGATGCTTGACTATCTGGGGGAAGTAAAAGCAGGTGACCTCCTGTATCAGGCGGTCAGAAAAAATCTGGCTGAAAAGAAGGTGAGGACGATTGATCTCGGAGGCCACTCAAAGACAGATCAGGTCGGAGACGATATCGTCAGAATTCTCCGCTCTCAATGATGTTTTTTTGCCATCCACAAGGCCAGCAAGATAGTTATGGTTTTAAGGGAAAGAATTAACACCCTTGACAAAACCTACAGGTCAGACTGGTATCTTTACCCTAACCATTGAACCGTTTACCCTTATTCAATACCTATATCGATCTCTCCTTCCCAAACCGAAAAGCTGGGCTGACGGCAAAGATGAGGATTCCTCCTAACACACAGAAAAGGGCTGCAAGGTAAAGCCCCCACGAAAAAGAACCCGTCAAATCTCTGATCCAGCTTGTTGCCAAACTTAAACACCCTCTCATATTTGATGATCTCGTAAAAAGTCTGAAAAGGAGATTTTTGTCATTCCTGCGCAAGCAGGAATCCAGTATTTTTATATAGTTAGAATTCCCTGGATTCCCGTTTTCACGGGAATGACGACTTTTTACGATTCCATCATATTATTTAGAATAGCTCAAATTTAAACCAATAAGCGGAAATTCCTCTTTCACCCAATATTTTCCACCAAATCCATGAGTTATTCTTACAAATTGTCCGAGAATAGTTTTTCAAAAGGTAGTTAATTTGTGAAAATTTTCTTCTTGACAAAATGAATTAAATGGTTTAGCCTGTTTTACAATATAACATATTGGTTTCACAATGTAAAACTCCAATGGAAAATTTGAATCAATATAAAATCAAGGTATTAGAAAAATTCCTAAGGATCCTGGATCTTTTTGACGAAAAGGGGAAAGAGCTTAGCACCACACAAATTTATAAACTCTTGGGCCTCAACAAATCCACCACATTTCGAATTCTAAACACATTAGAAGAGGCAAGCTACCTCGAAAGAGACCCCGTAACATTAAAGTATCGTTTAGGATTTAAATTGTATTATTTGGGCTCTTTAGTGGAAGGGCGTGTGGAAATTAGAAACCTATCTCATTCTTTTTTAGAAGGACTGAAAGAAAAATGTGATGAGACCGTTCACCTCGTGGTTCTCGATCAGGGGGAAGCTATATATCTTGACAAACTCGAAGGTAAAAAGGCCATCCGTGTCGTATCCCGCATAGGCTGGAGGCTTCCGGCCCACTGCTCAGGAGTCGGCAAGGTACTGCTGGCATCTCTTCCAGAAGAGGCAGTGGATAAAGTCATTCAGGAAAAAGGCCTAAAGCGGTTTACAAATAATACAATCACAGACCCCAAAACTTTAAAGATTGAATTAGCCCGAATTCGGAAAAAAGGCTATGCCATCGATAACGAAGAGATCGAAGTGGGGCTGAAATGCGTCGCCGCACCCATCAAGGATTCAGAGGGTGAGGTGATTGCTGCCATTAGTATCTCGGGGCCTAAGGAACGATTTAACGACATTGAAATAAAACGGCTTATTCCTTTGGTCAAGAGTACTTCATCACAGATCTCAAGCGTTTTGAAGAAAAAGCAACTCAACCAAAAAGTTTTAAGATTCCAAAATGAATGAAAAGAAATTTGCAATTTCAATCACGATGACTTTAAACCAACAAGCCATCTCAGGATGACAGAGGAATGCTATGAAGGTGGTCAATGTCCATGTCGGAGTTAAAATGGAACCTTGAAAGGGTCGGAATACGTCTAAGCCGGATTTCCGACGTATGCTATTAAAGTAAAAAAGACCGTTCCTCAAAATTTACTGTGGAGGAAAGAGGAAGATGAAAAAAGTTACCACGAAAGCTGTCTATGACTACGACAAGTGTACAGGATGTCATACCTGCACTTACGTTTGCCCGTTTTATGTTGTGACAAATCCTGTGGATCGTCCACTCGAAAAGGATCAAACCCCACCCTGCCGCAATGAATGTCTTTCATTTAATGATGTCGAAGGTTTTATCGCCCTTACGGAGCAGAGGAATTTTTTTGACGCATGGAAACTGATTAAACAAAACAATCCTTTTCCTGCCATAACGGGTAGGGTCTGCTATGCCCACTGTGAAAAGAACTGCAACCGGGCTAGTTTCGATGAACCGGTATCGATCAATGCCCTTGAACGCTTCCTGGGGGATCTCGGACAGCAGTACGGATGGAAAATAACCCTTCCTCAGATCCGCAAAGAGGAGCGAATGGCCATCATCGGGTCAGGACCAGCAGGATTGGCCTGTGCCTATTATTTAGCCCTTGGTGGGTATCAGCCGGTCGTCTTCGAAGAAAAACCCTCGGCAGGAGGAATGCTCCGGGTCGGAATACCCGAATATCGACTTCCCAAGGCTATTCTCGATCGGGAGATTCAAGGTCTGCAAGAGATGGGAGTTGAGATCAAACTCGGGCAAAAAATGGGGAGAGATTTTTCATTTGGCGACCTTCGGAAAAATTATGATGCCCTTTTTATAGCTATTGGAAGCCCCAAGAGTAAGCCTCTGGATGTCCCCGGTGAAAACCTTCCGCAAGTTCTTCATGGTCTTACCTTTCTCCAGGAATTGAATTTCGGGTGGCCTCCTGAAATCGGCCGCCGCGTTGCGGTGATTGGTGGAGGAAATACCGCCATTGATGCGGCCCGATCGGCCCTACGCTTGGGAGCCGAAGTGAATTTGATTTATCGTCGATCCCGGGAAGAGATGCCAGCAAACCCGGAGGAAATAAAAGATGCTGAGCAGGAAGGGGTCAAGCTCCATTTCCTCCAAACCCCCATAGCTTTTTTTTCCCGTAATGGATCGGTGGTTATGAAAGGAATCCGAATGCGACTCGGGGAGGTTGATGAAACTGGGAGAAAACGGCCCCTTCCGATTCCCGGGTCGGAATTTGAGATGGAATTTGATCGGACCCTTTTGGCGATTGGTGAAGCTCCAGACATTTCTTCTCTTCCACAGGAAATTCCGCAAAGCGAAGGGAAGGTAAAGGTTGACAGTCAGGGTTTCACTACCCTTGAAAAGGTTTACAGCGGGGGGGATGTGGTCACAGGCCCAGCCTTTGTTTCCAAAGCAATCGGTATGGGGAAACGGGCAGCCTTAGCTATCGATCAGCATCTTATGAAAGCTTCTCCGCCAACAGGTCGGAATATCAAGGTGATACTCCTTAAGGATATGAACACTGATTATTTTGACCGCCAAGCAAGAACCCCTCTGCCTCATTTAAACGAGTCGGAAGCCCGCAGAGGGTTTTTGGAAATAAAAGGTGGGCTTTCAGAAGAAAAGGCGCTTTATGAAGCCTCCCGCTGCCTCCATTGTGCTGTCCCGCCCGTTTATGACGAGACCCGTTGCCTTGGTTGTAGTAATTGCGAACAACGCTGCCCCCATCAAGCCATCACCATGGCCCGCCGGGATGAACCGTTCGTGGTGGGGGTTGACATGACAACTGTTGATACCCAAAGAGTGCAGGAGCTTTGCCTGAAGGCGCGCTTTAATCCCGAACAGATCGTTTGCTACTGTAGCGAGACCCGGGCCGAGGAAATTGCCGCTGCTATCCTCAAGGGGGCGAAGAACCCGGCAGAAATCGGCGCCATGACCGGTGCTGGATCTGGCTGTTCTGTAGAATGCATTCAACCCATGCTTCGATTCCTGGAAGCGGCGGAGATCCAGCCCGGTACCCCCAGGGGGACCCAATGGTATGGAAGGACTATCACTGCTTGGGAAATTTCCCGGGAGGTGGCCGAGAAGCCGTCTTATCAAAAATTTCATTTTCAGGATGACCGGAACCTTTTAAATCGCATCGTGGAAAAAGAAGGGAGGAGATAACCGTGAGGAACGAAACAATCCAACCCGCCAAGCTCAGGAAATCCCAATACGGCGTAGACCCTGCTCTCGTCCAGAAACGGGCTGCCGAACTACCTGGGATGGTTTCTGTTCTGATGACCGATCTTTTCCCGACACTCCCCAAAACCATCTATCCAGGGAAAGAAGGAGTTGCCGCCATTCGGCGGGAAACCGAAGCTGCCTTGTCCAAGGTCGATTTGAGCCGCATCAAACCGGGGCAAACTGTGAATATCCTTGCTTCCCATCACGGCTTCACCATCCTGGGCGGGGAGCCCTATGCCGAAATGATCCGAACCATCAAGGATGTAGTGGCCAGCCGGACGGGTGCCCAAGTTCGCTTACGCGCCGGAGTCGGCCTCCGGTTCCGAGAAACGGAGGAATACATCAAGTCCTTTGGCTTGGATAATCATTTTGAAGGGCAGGCCATGGGGATGGCCCCGATTGACCGCGGCATCCCCATTGAGACTGAAATCGGCACACTTTACGGGTTGAACAAGGCTTATGATGCCGACTGGATCATTCATGCCCATAACAGTGACGTAAGAGAAATCCACTTTCACAGGCAAGTAGACCGGGCAATCAAACCCTTTGGCATGTCCTACGCCAGGATCGAAACCCGCTCAACCTACCACCAGAATCTCGGGCCGCGGGGGGCAAACTTCGTGGCCAGGGCTATCTTTAATTCCAAATTTGTTCAGCAAAAATTTGCTTTTGCCTCCTTTTTAATTATGTCTCCCCATGGAGTTGTCAAAGTAGACGCTGATAATGATCTGGATGCCCTCGACCAAAGAGTCAACGTGGCCGGGTTAAAATACTATGGGAAAATCATCAATCTTTTTGGAGAAATCGATTCTTGCGTTGCCATTTTAGATTTCTCTTGCCCGGTCTGTTATGTCTTCGCTGGCGGAGTAATCTACGCCAATTTCATAGGGGCAAATCAAGATCTATTTGATCTGGAAGGAACCCCCCTCCCCTCCTACACCTGGTATACGGAGGCTTTTTACAATCGTGAGGGCAAACCTATGCTGGCCGAAATCCCACCTGTTAACCCGGCGATAAAAATGGTGGTTCAGAATCACGCATGGGGAGGTTATCCGAGCAAGTTCTTCGCAGAACATGTCCCAACTGTGGTGGTAGGCCGGGAGCAGGCGGATCTCTTCAACATGGATTCCCAGAACCCTCGGTACATGGAACACGCGGTCATCGCAGACACTCTGGAAAGTGCCATGGATTTCGCCTATAAGGTTACAGGAACTGATCAAGTGATCATTTTTGACGGGGCCCCGGGCGGAATAAACCTCAGCGCTTCTTTGGCCAAACGCTTGGAGGAAGCCGCTCCGAGGGTCAACCAGAGAGTGGAAAAGGAACTTCTGCCTAAGTGGATGATGCAGAGAGGAATAGATGATGAAATCCTCCGTCAACTGCCCTGAAGATAAAAAAAGGGCAATCTTGGATGGGAGAAAGGCGTCAGCTTGCAGCGACTATGGATTCTATCTATCAGACGCGCCAAGATCAAGAAGGTCACCCTTTTGATGCAGCAGATGGTCGTATTTTACAACCCTGATGCCTAAGTACTGGCGCAATGCAATACTGACCTCAAGGTCATCAGTCAAACTACCTCTGAGGAACCGATGGAGGGCATAATTGACATCCGTCATCAAATTTTTCGGGAACATATGGCTCTGCGCGTCACGGCCCGTATCATGACTGAGGCTTCTGGGGTACTGAGTGGCATCGATCGAGCTCGCAAGCTGATGGAATCCTTAGGTCTTTCATTCGTCTCGGATCTCCAGGATGGGGCCTATCTCGCAGAGGGCCAAGAGATCGCCCGAGTGACCGGAAATCCTTTCCAGATCGCCCAAGCGGAGGAACAGATCATTGGGAGCCTTTCCAAGTCCTCTGGAATAGCGACAGCGGCCCACAAAGCCCTTATTCAGGCAGGGCCAAGATGTCAGATCGTCTCCGGTGGCTGGAAGAAGATGCCTTTAGAGATTAAGGACCTGATCCGGCAAGCAGTGCAAGACGGTGGCATAGATGTGCACATTCACGAGGGTAATTTTGTCTACTTAGATAAGAATTACGTCCGTATCATGGGCGGGATAAGAGAGGCTATCCAGGCGGTAAATCATTTGGACTGGGCTGTTGTGGTTCAGGTCCGGGGTGAATTCCGATCTGTGGAGGAAGAGGCTGTGGAAGCGGTCAAGATGGGCGCTGCCGTGGTGATGGTAGATACTGGACGGCTGGATCACCTGACTCAAGTCCTCCAAGCATTGGGAAATAATGGGTTGCGCTCTCGGGTTCGAATTGCCTTTGCCGGCAATGTATCACTCTCAGATCTTGAAACTCTGGCCCAGTTCGATCTCGATGCGGTCGACATAGGATATGCAATTCTAGATGCCCCGTGTCTGCCCATGCGTTTTGATGTTATCCAAGTGGAGTGAGGAGAACAGCGTTGGAGTATCGCCTCCTAGAAAAAACGGAACTCTGGATTAGCCCGGTGGAGCTGCATGGGGCTGATTTAACAGCTTGTGCCAGGGCAGCGGCTCAGGTACTGGGACTTAATCCAGAAGAGATCATGGTCACCGATGTGCTTGAGGATCGCATGACCTTAGATATATTAGTCCCTACGATTCAGGCGGAGCACATCATTGCCTGCGAAAAAGACCTCCTTGAGGCCATGGCATCTGTTCCCGGAATCCATGTCAAAGCGGATACAAGGGTTCATTCGGACGGGATCCTGGGCCTGATCAGCTTAGATGAAGCGCAAGGGAAAGAAGTGCTGGAGCGTTCCCGCGCCATAGGTTTCCAGATCGCCGAGCGTATTCGAAAAAGAGCCGTCGTCTTTGCTACAGGCCACGAAGTTCTCCAAGGTCAAATCCAGGACACCAACACGCCCTTTCTAATAGCGGCTTTGCAGTTAGAAGGTTACCATGCTGTCCAAGGGGGAACCTTGGAAGACAAGGCTTCTGCAATTGCGAGGGCCTTTCGTCGTGCTGCGGAAACTGGCTATGGACTTGTTCTCACAACCGGAGGCATCGGCGCAGAAGGTAAAGATCAGACCCTGGAAGCCCTTGCTCAGGTTGATCCCCAGGCGACCCTCCCTTACATCCTTAAGTTTCAACAAGGCCAGGGCCGACACGCAAAAGATGGTGTTCGCATCGGCGTGGGCGTGTTGGAGCAAACAAGGATTGTCTGCCTTCCCGGCCCCCACGACGAGGTCCTATTAGCATGGCTTGCCCTTATAGAAGGTTTGAAAACCAATCAGAACAAAGAGGCCTTAGCTGTGGCCATAGCCGGTGCTTTACGGCAGAAGTTTCTTGACCGGAGTGGTCATCATACGTCCCGTTCCTCAATTCATCTCCTGGAGGTTTCTCATGACTCTAAGTAAAGCAGAACTTGCAGAAGCGGCTCAAAAACTTCTTGCTGCAGCCCGGGATCTCAAACCCATTGCCCCCCTGACGAAAACTTATCCAGGGATTACGACAGAGGAAGCCTACCGTATTCAACTCAATACGATCGAGGTAAGGTTGGCGGATGGCCGTAAGGTGGTAGGGAAAAAGATCGGTCTGACCAGTCCTGCCATCCAACAAATGTTCAACGTGACGGAACCGGACTATGGTCACCTACTTGATGATATGCTGGTCTATCAGGGGGTAGGAATAACTGCTTCACGGCTTCTCCAGCCAAGAATAGAGGGTGAAATTGCCTTCATCTTGGAACGGGATTTGACAGGGCCTGGCATCACACCTACAGACGTCATCCGGGCCACGGCCGGTGTGACGGCTGCATTAGAAATCATCGACAGTCGGATTCGAGATTGGAAGATCAAGATTCAGGACACAGTGGCGGACAATGCCGCCAGCGCTGCCTTTGTGCTGGGAGCAAGACTGACCCCTCTAACAGGGATAGATCTCCGCTATGTAGGGTACGTAATGATTAAAAACGGCCAGTTGGCCACTACTGGAGCCGGGGCGGCTGTTCTAGGTAGCCCTGCACAATCTGTTGCCTGGTTGGCCAACAAAATGGGACAATACGGAATTTCCCTTAAGGCCGGCGAAATCATTCTTTCCGGGTCGGCCGCAGCGGCTGTACCCGTTCAAGTAGACGATTCGATCCGCCTGACCGTTGATCGTGTTGGCGATGTGGAGTGTTATTTCTGTTAAAAGGTATTGATGAAGTAAAAGGGTCGAGTCTATGACTAAGAAAGTAAACGTGGGCATCCTGGGACCGGGAAATATTGGGACTGACCTGATGTATAAGATCATGCGAAGTCCCTACATGGAGGTAGATATTGTCAGTGGTATTATCCCCAATTCCAGGGGCCTGGCCCTGGCCGAAGAACACGGTATCAAGACATCGCTGGAGGGCGTGGGTGGCATCCTGAAAACCGACTGCCAGATCGTCTTTGAGGCCACAAGTGCGAAGTCCCATCTGGCTAACGCCCCTCTTTTTGAAAAAGCTGGTAAGATCGCTATTGACCTTACGCCGGCGGCCGTGGGACCCTACGTGGTTCCATCTGTAAATCTTGGGACACATCTCGACAAGATGAATGTGAATCTCATCACCTGTGGCGGACAGGCAACCATTCCCATTGTGGCCGCTATCAGCCGTGTCACAACAGTTCTTTACGGCGAGATTGTGGCCTCTCTTGCTAGCAAGAGCGCCGGTCCGGGGACGCGGCAAAACATTGATGAGTTCACCCAGACGACAGCCCGGGGGGTGGAGATCATTGGTGGAGCCAAACGGGGCAAGGCCATCATCATCCTGAATCCCGCCGAGCCGCCCATCACCATGCGGGATACAGTTCATGCCTTGGTCGAGAACCCGGACGAGGATGCTATTACCCGCTCCGTAGAGGACATGGTTCGAACGGTGCAAAAATACGTGCCCGGTTACCATCTTAAGGTCCCTCCCTGGTTTGACGACAATCGCGTCACAGTGATTCTGCAAATCGAGGGAGCTGGAGACTACCTGCCAAAATACTCCGGGAATCTGGATATCATGACTTCAGCTGCCGTAGCTGTTGGCGAAGGTTACGCCAGAAAACTTCTTGGCCTTGGATGATAGAGGATGAATGTGGATTCGAACAAAAAAGTGAATATCATTGACACGACATTGCGGGATGGAGATCATGCGGTGAACCATTCCTTCAGCCCCGAGGAGGCTGCGAACATTGCCCAAGGTCTAGATCGAGCCGGGGTTCGCATGATCGAAGCGGGCCATGGAGACGGGCTGGCTGGAAGTTCCATTCAGTATGGTTTTTCAAAATACCCGGAGGAGGAAATTCATAAGGCCATTGTGGCCGTTCTAACACATGCCAAGCTCTGTGTGTTGCTCCTGCCTGGTATCGGAACGATGGAAGAGTTGAAAGTGGCCTATGAAATTGGAGCCCAAGCAGCCCGCATTGCAACCCACTGCACAGAAGCTGATATTGCCGAGCAACATATCGGTCTGGCCAAACAGCTTGGAATGATCAGTATCGGGGCCCTCATGATGGTCCACATGATCTCACCTAGTGAACTAGCTAAACAGGCCAAGCTTATGGAAGCCTATGGTGCAGACTTAGTTTACTATATGGATTCCGCTGGAACGCTTCTCCCCCACCAGGTGAAGGATCGGATAGAGGCTGCACGGGCTACGCTAAAAATACCTGTAGGCTTCCATGCCCATAATAACCTATCCTTGGCCGTGGCCAATGAACTGGCAGCCATTGAAGCCGGTGCGGACTACGTGGACGGTTGTTTGAGGGGGTTGGGGGCTGGCTCTGGGAACGCCCAGTTAGAGGTGTTGGTAGCGGTTCTTGAAAAGGCAGGGACTGAAACAGGCATCGATCTCTATACCGTGACGGATACAGCTGAAAAGATTTTAGAGCCTCTGATGAAACGGCCCCAGGTGATTGATACTGCTTCGCTAATTCTTGGGTACTCAGGAGTCTATTCAAGCTTCTTACTGCATACGCTACGTGCCGCAGAAAAATTTAACGTAGACTACCGGAATGTTCTCGTGGAATTGGGCCGACGAAAGACAGTGGGTGGACAAGAGGATTGGATCATTGAGGTATGTGCTGAAATGGCTGATTTTGCAAGAGGTCGGCAAACCTAGTGGTAGCATACTTGAGGTTCTCAATTTCTCAGCTGACTCATTCTATATGGTAAGGGGATTTTGTCATAACATTGCTAATCAAACCTAGAGGAAACTTTTCATTGAAGCTCATCCTTACACCGATCACCGTTGCTTTAATCTATTCTATCCCGGAATTTCTCAGCAGCAGTCTCTTTATTGGAGTTAAGATTTTGTAGACAGCTTCTTTTCAGGAGGCCCGCGAAGGAATCTTAAACATTATTGAGCAAAAAGATATTAGAGACTGTTCCGAAAAAAAGTGAAAAAATGCTTTCAAAAAATTTATTAGAAACAAAATCTATAATCTTTTCAGAGCTTTTTAAGGTTTAGCTAAAACAATTTGGCTTTAAATCATCGGTTTATTAGCCTTATATTAGGTTGATCAAAAAATGACAGGTTTGTCCTTATTTTTTACCTAGTTCCGAGTTTTTTCGGAACAGTCTCTATTAATCAAATCATCGGAAAGGAGATAAAGGCGAAAATGATCGAGATTAAATTTCTTGGTAAAGGAGGCCAAGGTGTGGTCATTGCGTCTGAACTTCTGGCTCGGGGATGCTTTGAAGAAGGTCTGTATCCACAGTGTTTTTCTGTATTCGGCGGTGAAAGGCGGGGGGCTCCTGTGGCTTCCTTTGTCAGGATAAGCCATAAAAAGATATATCATAAGTGCAATATTGAACATCCTGATCATTTAGTGCTATTTGATAAGTCTCTATTTAATGAAAAAGAAATTATTGAAGAGTTAAAGCCCCGAGGATTCATTTTATTAAATATGCCAGAAGATTATCAGTCAGGTGTGTTGAAAACATACAAAGTAGGTAGGATCAATGCTCTTGAAGTTTCTAAAAAAAATGGGCTTGGAACTATAGTCAACACGGCTATTCTCGGAGCTTATGTTCATTTAACTCAAATCATCCGTCTAGATACGATACTAAAAGTTATTAGAGAGAATGTTCCCGCGGCCATCGATCAAAATATAATGGCAGCTAAGGAGGCATATGAGATCGTCTCCATTATTTTAGAAAAGGAGTTTGACTTATAAATGGTAAAGAACCAGAGACCTATTTTTAACACCAACGATCCATTCGTGGCTGTCTCTTCTAATAATACACTTATTTTTAAGACCGGTAATCAAAGATCGGAAAAGCCCCTTTATGCAAATAAAATCGCTCCCTGCCGTCTTGCTTGTCCTATATGTATCGCTGATCTTCTACAGCTGCAAAAATAATAGTCTGTTATTACGGATACATAGAGGTGCCCTAAATGTTCTTGGCACCACAGTTGGCTCTTTGAAAGATCTATAGTGCATCATGATATTTCTCGAATCGTGGGAGGGATAGCTATCCCAACAGATTGAAAGACCTTACCGCAGGTCCCTTTGCATTCGGTTCTAACAACGAGGGACTTACCCTGTTCTTCTATGACAATCTCCTGAAGCGATTTCAAATCTTGTTTGATGTCTGCCCATTCAAAACAATGGCCCGTCTGATCCAAACGGCGATCCAATTCTTTCCTCAGAACAAGGGCAAGAAAGCTACAGAACACATGACCCCGGATGGTCTCGTCACACTTGTGGAAGACGGGGCGTGTTTCCAGAACCGACTTGACCTCTCGAAAGACCTGCTCCACTTGCCAGAGTTCCTTGTACTTGAGGGCCACCTGCTCTGGAGATAAAGAGGTATTGGTCTTTAGAACCCATTTCCCATCGAATCTTTCCTCCCCGTCAATCTTGTCCTGATCGAGACGCAGATGATTACGATCCAGTTTGAGATACTTCCGATAGCCTTTGTTACCGATCAGAGCTTTGGGATTCTTTTTAAGCTGTTGCTTCAAGGCATCGACCATTACCTGCCGATCCAACGCTTCCTTTCGGGCCTGCTTCACATTTAAGCAAAGGATATATCGATGCTTATCCACCCGGACTTCTTTGACCTTGAGCGGGGCTGGATCTTTTGAGGATTTCCCCTCAGGATGGACCTCCCTGTATCGCCCCGCCCGGGGCATAACCTCTTCTCGGATCTCTTTGAGCTTTCTCATCCGTGCCCCCAGAATAT
>Ga0315295_10001646_pt1 | contig 19121 bp, 30 predicted proteins | sample YL17G14_0_MG_FD_204453 | JGI IMG/M metagenome (GOLD analysis project Ga0315295, IMG submission 204453) | Sediment microbial communities from Yellowstone Lake, YNP, Wyoming, USA - YL17G14_0 | ecosystem: Environmental > Aquatic > Freshwater > Lake > Sediment | place: USA: Wyoming | collected... | reverse complement strand
CCGCTGCCGGGCACCACCGTCGCGGTGACGTCCCGCGCCGGGGCCGCGCTGCCGTACCGCCGCTCGCGATCGAGCAGGCGCTCCTCGATCTCGATCTCGTCGTCGGACGCCTTCAGCTTGGCGTCGAACTCATCCTGAGCCTTGATCTCGTCGGGGGTGAGTGCTCGGCCTTCCGCTTTCGCCTTGTCGCGCGCAGCGACGAGAGCAGCGTTCGCCTCGAGGGCGACCTTCTCGCGGGCGGCCCGTAGTTCGTGAATCTTCGCGGCCATGTGGCCCTCCATTCGTTGCGCGCCGGAAAACAAAAGGCCCGGCGCAGTAGTTGCCTACTGTCACCGGACCTCGCGTGCGCTCCGTGGAGGCCGCCTAGTGGCCCGTTAGCGTACCGCCGACCAGTGGTGGCGGCTCGCCCTCGACTTCAGACTACATCATACAACATCTGTCAAGCGGCTTCCTCGGGCTGCTCGGCGTCTGGTTCGCTCGGAGCTTCAAGGACCCCTATCCGCTTCTCGATCGCGTCCAAGCGCTCCTCCAGCTTGCGCTTGTACTCCTCCGACGCGACAACATCGCTTGAGAACACGACTCCCATTACTCCTCCTCAGGCCCGCGCCCGTTGGCGCAGCCGGGCCTCAACCTCGACGTCGACATTGGCCGCCAGGGACAACCGCCGGCGGGACAGCTTCGCGGCCCTCACTACCGCTTCTTCCAGCGTGCCCACGGCGTCCGCCATGCCCAGCGAGACGGCCTCCTCGGCGCCGACGAGCCGGGCCTTCCACCCGTCGGAAACCTTGTTCTTCGACACCCCGCGGCCCTTGGCGACTGCGTTGACGAACATGGCGTAGTAGGTGTCGACTCGAGACTGCAGCTCTTGCCTGAGCTCGTCCGAGATGCTCATCGTGGCATCGAGGCCCTTGCCTTCGCCGGCTGAGATCAGCGTCAGGACCACCCCGGCCTGGTCAAGCGCCTTAGTCCAATCCTCATGGACCGTGTAGACGCCAACACTTCCCACCTCTCCCGAGGGAGACACGAGTAGCTCATCGGCCTGGGCAGCGATCCAGTAGGCCGCGCTCGCCGCGATCGTGTTGGCCACCGCCACGATGGGCTTGACGCCACGGCTGCTGCGGATGCGGGTCGCCAACTCCTCGACCCCGTGCACCTCTCCGCCGGGCGAATCCACCTCGATCACGATGGCCGCTACGTTCGGGTCAGCCACGGCTCTCGAGAACGCCTGGCCGTACAGGTCGGCGGACGTGCCCAACCATCCCGGACGCTGGGTGATGTCCCCCAGCAGCGGCAGGATCTGCACGATCGACGCGCTCGCCTGGCGCCCAGCCGCCGCAGCCTCGAGGCGGGAGAGTCCGCCGTCACGCTCCGACCTCGGGGGACTCTCCCCACACGCCGCGAGGAACGCCCGCGATAACAGGCGCAGCCGAGCCGCCGTCGTCGCCCAGATCGTCGGTTGATGTCCTGTCATGTCAGCCTCCAATGGCCAGCGCGATGAGCTTAGGAGTCGCCTCGGCCTCGAATCTCTCGACGGCAGCGCAAGAGTGAATGAGCGCCAGGCGCTGCCCCTCACAGTATGCGTGACTGGAATCCCACGGCACACGCAGCGTCTCGCTCACCAGCTTGGCATGCTCCTCATAGAACTCCCCCAGCCACTTCTCCCAGCCATGCGCGTCAGATGCGAACCGACGAGCGGCGCCGAGGGCCTTGCCCTCGCCGACAATAGCCGCGACCTCGCGCCACACCAGACGCGCCGCCTGGCGCTCTGCCAACGCCCTGAGCCGCGAGATCGCCATGGCCGTTGCCTGGTATGAGCGCGCCTGGCTAAGCGCAGATTCGTCCTGGTCGTCGGGCTCATCCACCGGACGCGCCGTCCCAGCCAACGTCGAGCGCTGGGCGGCCGGCTCACCCTCGCCAGCGATCCCTAGATTGAGCGGCTCGAAAAACTCGTCGAGCGCCGACGGGCCCGGGTTGTCGCCCTCGAGCGCGCGGACCTCGTTGCGGCTCTTCCAGCCAGTCATGATGGCCACGCGGTGGGCTTCGTAGCGTGTCTTGATGTCGCCGCGCAACAGCCCCTCGAGTACGAACGTCGCGAAGAACCGATCCGGAGCGCCGGTCACCACCGAGCGGTTAAGCTCCGTAGCGATGTTGTCGGTAATCGGCATCACGCCGTGCTTGACGAAGGCCTGCGTCATCTCGGCCGCGCTGGCATAGGTCGCCGTCTTGTCCGGATAGCCGCATAAGATCCCGGGCACACCGAGGAAGCGTGGACCCAATTCGGCTATTTGGAAGTCGCGGCTCTCCAGCCACTGTGAGTCGCGATTTGTCGCGCTGGTCGTCTTGAAGTCCATGCCGCCATCCAGGAGCGGCACAGACCCGGAGCCGGCGAGGCCGCCGTGCGCGCGGCTCCACGCCTTCTCGTTGCTGGCGCGGACCTCGTCGTTCATGATCCCCGGCGCCGTCAGGATGCCTGAGAACTGTGCACCGCGTTTCATGAACATCGACCCATGCTTCTCGGCGGCGAGCGCCAGGCCCATGGCGTTGCGGGCCAGGCGCGTCAGCGGGACGCCGCTCTTCCCGTCGAGCGAGAACCCGCGGACGTGAAAGACCTCGTCCTGGAGCAGGCGCCGCTCTGGGTGCACGCCGCGTGCGGTCATCTCCTGCGTCACGTAGACGAGCCGACCGTCTGAGAGCTGATCAACTACGCGCGTCGTCGGCGGCTCCAGCGGGATGAGCGACCCCACTCCACCACGCCCTGGCAGCATTTGAGCGAAGAAGTCACCCCAGAGGATGCAGCGGGTCACCAACAGGTGGCGGAAGAGGAAGCTCGTCTGCCAGGCGTTCGCCTGGTCGTGTAGCATCGCGTACTGCGGGTGCGTGCGGTCGCGCTCCTTGGCGCCCTCCCCCAAGACGCGGTTGATCACGAGCGGCACCGTCGCGACGGCATGGGCGAGCACGTTGATGGCCCGGTAGACGACGCCGATTGTCAGCGCGGCCTCGGGGCTGATCGGGACTCCGGCATCCGAGCGGGTCCCGATTGACTCATACCAGCGCGGGTCGTTCTGATCGATCGAGCGCCAGCTCACCCCGGCCCTGATGCTCCGGCTGCCGGGCGTCGAGAAGATCGTGGCGAGCATCACCCACCGCCTTTCATGGTCCGCGCCTCGCCCCAGATGTAGAACGCCGCGAGCGGAAGGCCAGCGCACAGCGCCGCCGCGGGCCAGCCGGCCAGGCCCCACACGCCAGCAACGACGAGCCCCAGCCCGCCTAGCCCAGTCACCGTCCGTACAATCTGATGCTGCGGCGCTGATGCTATCAAGATTCCTCCAGGAACGTCCGGACGCTCTCGTCGGCGTAGCCAGCGATCCCCTCTTCCGCCTGCGGCTCGATGTCTCCCGGCTCCGGCGGGGGCGGCGCACCGAACACCGTGATCCGCGGCGCGACCGCCTGGCCGGAGTCGGCGAGCAGTCGACTCAGCCCCGTGATGAGAGCCGTGACGCCGTCGATCCGTTTACGCTGGCTGGGCTTGAAGGGGAAGATGTTCCCCTTCTTGTCCTCGCGTACTGCCACGTTGCTCACACACCAGGCCAGGACCGGATTGCCGTCATGCGTCAGGCGACCCGAGACGACCAGTGCTTCGAAAAGCTTCGCCGGCTCGCTGATGTTCCGGACGGTCTGATCCACCTGCACGCGTCGATAGCCGGCGCGCTCGAGCTCGCGCGTGAGCATCTCCGCGTTGTAGGGATCGAAGCCGATCTCGCCGTTCTTCAGCCGGTACCGCGGCCCGATCTCCTCCACGACATCGTCCCGGATCTGGTCGTAATCGACGATGTTCCCGGGCGTGGCCCTGAGCCGGTTCGCCTTCCGCCAGACGTCGTAGCTCACGCGATCGCGCTTCTCCGCTTCCGCCAAGGTGTCGGCGGGGCGCCAGAAGAACGACACGACGTGCACGCGGAAGTTGATCGAGAGGCGCTTCATTCGCTTCTCTGCCTCCGGATCGCCCTGGCCCTCGGCCACCTCGATCTCGAGCGGCGGGCGCGCGTCCGGGTACTTGAGCAGGATGATTCCGGCGGTGAGGTCGAGCTTGCTCGATAGGTCGAGGCCCAGCGCGACCGCGGTCCAACCCTCGGGAGCTTCCGTCAGCACCGGGCACGCGTTCCACTTCTCCATCGGGATCCAGACGGTGTGTTGCTGGGTCCAGATACAGAAGTTCAGCCGCTTGACGATCCCCTCCTTCGAGGGCATCCCGCGTGCCGCCCGCACCTGCTCGCGCAGGTAGGAGCGCGGGAGGATGGTGTCGAGCCCGGGATTCACCTTCGGCCAGCAGGCCTCATCGCGCCAGTCGTCGCCCTCGTCCAGCGCGCAAACGTAGGCGAACCATGCGGGGTTGTCCTCGATGCCCTCGAGGACTTGGAGGCTGTACTCGTGATGATGCCAGCAGACAGACTCGAGATCATCGCCTGAGTTCGTGATCTCGAAGACAAAGCCGTTGACGCGGGCCTTCAGGCCGGCCTGCATCTTCTCGACGACCTGGTCGGTCGGGTGCTCGTGCAGCTCGTCGATCAGTCCCGCGTGGACGCGCTTCCCGTCGAGACTTTTGTGTTCCGACGAGATCGGCCGGAACACCGCCTCGGAGTCGGTCTTCAGCACGAGACTCGCGGTCAGGACATCGATCAGCGCCTTCATCCCCTCGCTGCGCTCGACCATCCCCTTCGCATCCTTGAAGCAGATCGACGCTTGGTCCTGCGTGGTCGCTGCGGCGTAGACCTCGGGTGAGGGCTCCCCGTCCGCGATCAAGGCGTAGAGTCCGATGCCGGCGGCAGTCGGCGTCTTTCCGTTGCCCTTGCCCTGCTCGACATAGCAGGTCCGGAAGCGCCGGGTTCCGTCCGCGGTCTGCCAGCCGAAGAGCGATCCAACGACGAAGGCCTGGAAGGGCTGCAGCACGAACGGTTGCCCACTGCGCAGGGTGAGGCACTCGGCGAAGAAGTCGATCGAGCGCTCGGACTCGGCGAGGTTCCAGACGAGTCCCCTGCCGGCCGCGGTCCCGATGTCATCGAGATGACGCTGGCAGGCGAGACGCACGTAGGGCCCGGCGAGGATCTTGCCGGCAACGACGTCGCGCGCGTACTTCGTGGCCTGGCCGACGGGCCGACGCGGGGCTGCGCGACGGCGGACCATCTTCTTTGAGCGACGCCGCGGCTGCGGTGCCCGCATCAGAGCACTGCCCCTTCGGGTCGGCCTGGAATGTACTCCCGCTCCATGTTCGGCGGGGCGAGGAATCCATCGGGGCCCAAACTAGGAAGGTCGTCCGCGCTGACGGTAAGGTGGATCTCGTGGTTGAGCCGATCGTAACTCGCCCCGACGATGCGGGCATCAGATGGGAGACCCAGCTTGACGACTCTACAACGCGGGATCTCATTCCCCTGCTGGAGCAGCGCGGCAAACCAGATTGCGGAGATCTTCAGCCGTCCTTCCATCACTTCACCCGCCGGAGGAACTTCTCGACGGTGCCCGGCGCCTTGCGCTCGACGGCCCGCACCTTAGAACGACTCGACGGCGACAGCCCGACCTCGGCCGCCAGTTGCTTGTGTTTGTCAGTCCACTTCAGGAGCGCTCCGTTGATACCCGTCGCAATCGCCGCAGAGATACCGAGCTTCGCGAGCTGGCGCTCGAGCTGCCTCTTCATGCTCCACGCGCGACAGCACGACTCGAACATCATGAGGTCGACGTCGCGCAGCACGCCCTTGGCAACCAGTTCCTGCACGTGCGCGAGCCAGTAGGCGCGTCCATCACTCTTCAGGTCTCTCGGCGGATCCAATGATGTCGGCGCCGAGAGCTGAGGCTCTTCGACATTCACGCGGCAGCGCTGCAGTGTCCCGCGCGCAGCCTTCGTTGCCATCGGAAGCGGCGCCGGACCCCTACGGCCCATCGGGACCCCCCAAACCGGCAGTTTCTGTCCGCCCCCCCCCCTCGAAAACCTGCACGCGCGAACGCGAAGGGCCTAGCGCGGTCCTGGGGCCGAAAGCTCCAGAGATCAACCGCCCCCTACCACACAGTGCGCAGACTGACGCGCCGCGCACGATGGCGAGAAACCCGTGGTCGCACGCAGCGAGGCCATTCTCCCGTGCCCGCTTCTGGTCGTCGCAGGTATGGCAGAGTCCTTGCCTGTTGGATGGATCCAGGAAGAGCCCGCGATCACCTCGATGCGGGATCGTGTGATCAAGGACGAACGCAACGGCTACCCGCCCGAAGTGGGCGCAGTGCACGCAGAGCGGGTGGAGAGAGAGGTGATGGTGACGCTCCCGTTCCCAGTGTCGATCGTAGCCTCGCGTGCGTGCCGACCCTCGGCGTTGATCGAGTTCGCTCCGGCGCTCGTGTGGCTTGCAGCGCCCACGCTCGACCAGCGTCTCGCAGCCAGCCTGGGCGCAGGGGCGAAGGGGAGCAGAAGGCATCAGCGGTGTCCTAGGTCTACGTCTCCACCGATCCGCGGTGGAAGAGACCGTGCTCGATGCGGATTCGTTCCAGCGCGCGTTGATCCTCTTCGACACGGTGGAACCACTCACGCTCTGGGATGCGGGCGATCGCTGTGTCGACGTGCTCGAACCACTCCCGCGAGGGAATACGGTCGATCGCCGCCACGACGCGCTTGAGCTGCTGCACGAGCAGGTAGCCCGATGCCGTTGCGAGCGCGAGACCGATCACGACACACAGCGACAACAGGCGGATCAGCAGCTCTTGACTCATGGTGCCCTCAGCGTGCGTCGGGCTTAGACGCGCGCCACGCAGCATCGATCAGTCCGAGCTGCACGAGAGCCGCGCCGAGGGAGATCACGATCACCGACCATGTTGCACACGTCCAGCCCGGGCATGAGCCGCCTTCGATGGCGAGCAGGGCCGCACTCAGTAACGCCGCCAGCTCGCCGCTGTACTTCGCGAGCAAGCGATAGACCGAGGACTGCGCCAGCACCGCAGGGATGTCCGTGCGCCAGGCCCTGTCCACGAGGCCGAGCGAGATCAGGACGCCGGCACCCGCGGCGATCCATCCGCCCACCTCCGCCTGGCCGCTCGCCGCAGTGATAGCCGCAGCCACCGCAAGCACGATCCCGCTCCAGGTCTTCGCGCCAGCGAGCGCCCAGTAGATGGCTTGCGCCTTCTCGCCGCGTTTGCCTTCGGCCACCTCCCGCACCCAGCCTGTGAGGATCTTGAGCCCGAGAGCTTTTGCCACGCCTCCGAAGAGTCGATTCAGCATGTGAGCCTCCTACAGCTTCGACAGGATCTTGCCGACGTCGACGCCCGCGCTGACGCGCCAGATGTCGTGCTGGATGAGGTCCTCGCGCGAGGGGCCGACCGAGAGTGACGCCTCGGCTACTACTCGCAGGATGCCCTGGCTGAGCGGAACAGGGATGTCCGCCCTCGCCATCCACTGACCCCAGCCGCGATCGCCGCATAGCTCGTCCCTGCCGTAATACACCTCGATCGCGGCGCGCGAGACGCGGTCCTCTATCCCGATGCCAATGCCGTAGCGGCGCGAGAGGCGTGGCTTGGGGTCCTCGCCCTCTTTCGGCAAGGCGCTGTCCCAGCCCCACATGCCGCGCACGCTGAAGGCTATCGACTGCTTCGCGCCATCGGGGCCCTCGTAGTCGGTTTGGCCGATGATGCGCGAAAGGCCGAGAGTGGCGCGGGCCGCCTTGACGACCTTCACCACATCGGGCCCTTGTTCGAGGGCGAGGTCGGTGCCGGGCATTCCCGAGAGCTCGAGCCGCCCGAAGGCGCGGACAGGCACGAAGCCCGAGCCTAGCGTCACAGGCAAGTTGCCTGCGATCGTGGCGACGGGCGTCGCGCCGGATTTCTCGTCGTTCATGACGGCGCCCATGCCGGCCGATGTGGTCAGCTCGGCCCGGGTCGCGTTGGGATCGGCGCTCGCCAGCGTCGCGAAGGCCAGGAACAGCAGCGGTATCAGTCGTCGCATGATCTCACCCCACCACGATGAAGCAGGTGTCGCCCGTCAGGAGCGCCCCGTTATAGGTGCTGCTCGGCTGCACGCAGACCATCCCGGGGCTCACGCACTTGAGGCTGACGCTCAGGCCGTACTGATCCCCAACCCACTCGCAGGCCGCATCGCCGGATCTCTTCCAGGCGATCGACCGAGGGTAGGGGCAGGCCTCGTCCATCGGTTGCCCCTGTGAGTCGACGACGCGCGCGCTCAGCGTCGGGATCTGCCCTGGCGCCCAGGACTGCACCAGCTTGCTCTGGAGAGTGGCGACGACGGTGTAGCGGGACGCGTCGCACACGGCTCCGGACGGCGTCGTTGGGATAAGGGACTCGTCGTTGCCGGTCGAGCACGACAGAGAGAGGGCCGCCAGCGCGATCAGCGCCAGGGCCGTCAACATTCGTTCTCGGTTTCGCATCGTCAGTAACTCCCGGCGCAGAATTGAAAATGCATCGGGTCGGGCCTGCGCCAGCGTCCGCCCCAGAACCAGCCCGCCGACTCGAACGCCGCGATCACCTCTGGCGCCATGTTGCCCACGGTCCCAAGTTGGTTGGTGCTCGGGTTCAAGTCGATGGCAGCCCCCCAGCAATGGACGCTGAGCTTCGAGCCGCCGCGCTGCGACCGCCAGCAGTAGATCCCGCCGAACTCCCGGACCTCGCCCCAATGGCCGGCGTCGTACAGCGACTCCAACACCGTCTCGAGGAGTCGCGCGACCAAGACGTGAGCGCGCACCATGTGTACAGTGCGGGGAGGCAAGGGCGCTCCGGTAGTTGGGTCCGTCGATCGCCACGAGAGGGGTAGCGGTGATGGCAATGTCACTGGAGCGAGAATCTCTTCCCATGCCTCGCGCACCGTGCCGTCGGGACGGATGAATGGCGCCGGATCGCCGAGCAGCTCGATCAGCTCGCGGTAGTCTCGTGGGGCGATCATCAGTCCCCCAAAAAGTGAGAGGCCCTCGCAGCACCCTTTCGGGAACTGCGAAGGCCTCGGTCGCACGGCCACCCGGACACGATCGTGCCGGTCAATCGTCAGGTTCTAGGGTATACCCTATGTCAACAAGCGCATCTCCATCAGGACACCCATCAGCGAGGCGATGGAATCGACCAGCGGAGGCGTATGACCTAACGGCATGTCCAACTCTCGCTCCGCCCGCGCGATCATGCGGAGGCCTCTCGCATGCAGCTCCTCCCGCTGAGCCGCGAGTGCCTCCAACGCCGGAAAGCACACGTACGCGGCCTCGCGCCACGGCGAGTAGTATCTGACTTCATCCGTCGCGTCGTCTCCATCGTCGACCAAGATTGTCAGCGGGCCGACACGCCGAAAGTCGCGGATGAGCCGCGCCATCTGAACCCGAGTCGTCGTAGTCAACGAGTCGAGATCGTGGTTCATGTTGACCATTCTAGCTCAGCTCCACATGCGCCAGCTCCACGCGGCCGTGCGTGACGCGCCCACCCTTGATCGCCACGCGTAGCACTACCCAGCGTTCGCCGCTGTCTGGGCCGGATGCTGCGAGTGCCTCGGCCACGGCGCGTTCGAGGGCCCGCTCCCAGGCGGCGAGGCGGGCCGCTGGATCGGGCTGTGCCGTCACGAGGCGAGGAGCTGGAGTCACCGACCCACCACCAGCGACAACACCGGCCGCGCGAGGATCGACAAGAACGCCCACCAGTTCTTGATCTCAGCCACGGTCCACCGCCTTGGAGAGACGCTCGCTGGCGGCGAGCAGCTGCGCCTGCTGCTCGCCCCAGCACGGCCCGCAGACGAGGAGCGAGGCGGACCAGACGGCCTTGCCTATCGCGTCGCTGGGGGCGAAGACGTCGGCGAGCTGCTCGTGGCCGCCGAACACCAGCGCCAGCCCCAAGTGCTCGCGCACTGCCTGCAGGTCTACCAGTTGCTGCGTGACCTGCACCTGGTAGAAGTCGAGGCGCTGGCCCGCGCGGGTCTGGAGTGCGACCGGCTTCCCGCAGACGTCACACGGCCGAAGCTCACGACGCGAGACGTCACCCACGGCGCACCTCCTCGGAATCCTCCAGGAATTGCGCCACACCACGCGCAAGCCATGTCTGCTCGAGCGTGAGCAGGTGGCCCTTCTCGTGGATCCACACATCGAAGGACTCGGCCCAGGTGCGCTGGTCTCCGTACGCCCGCCAGGCGGCCCGGACGTCGCACACCGTCTCGATCACGTCGAGCCATCCGAGGAGCAGGAGCGTGCGCTGGCGCTCCCGGATGGCGATGAGAACGCCCACCATCAGGTAGACGCCGGAGACGGACAACGCGGGGGAGAACATTTCGTGGTTCATCGGATCGCGTCCAGCAGGCGAGCCCAGAGGAAGCCGTAGGCGAACATGGCGACCGACCAGAACGCGACAAACCAACGCGGAGCGTGCGCGTTCCGGAGCCACCAGGGGCGCATACGTTGGGCCAGGCCGTCTCGGAGCATGCGGTTGAACTCGTGGAGGGCTGCGGCCGATTCGTGCATCGCGACTTCCAGGAGCTGCGAATCGCATCGGAGCCTGACGTCTGGGATAACGACCTCGGGGCCGCCGTCCGTTCCATCGAGGAGGACTGGCTCGCCGGTCCCGACCCATCCCCCGACCGGTTTGGCAGTGTCTTCAGCGGAGAGTGCGCTATTCGCGGACGGTTCACTAGTCTGCATGCTTCTCCTCCATACCAGGCTGGCCCGGCGTGATGGTGTGGTCCGTGGTCGGCGCTGGGGCAATGTGCAGGGATCGTGATCGGCTAGCGTGCTCCATCTTCTCGGCAGCCTCGCGGAGCATGACCTCGTCGGTGATGGCGTACCGGATGTACATGGCCTCGGTGCGGTGACCTACCAGCCGCATGGCGGTGCTGCGCGGCACGCCGGCGCGCTCGAGGTTCCTGACTGCCGTCCTCCGTAGGTCGTGGGGCCGCAGGGAGGGACAGCCGGCCACCTGGACAGCTCGGAGCCAGGGCTGACGGATGGACCGCACTGGACGCCCGCTGGACCGTCGGAAGACCCGTCCGAAGGGCACTGCGGTCGCTACCCTCAGCGCTTCGAAGAGCGCGCGGAGGGTAGCGGTCAGGGGGAAGTTGCGGCCCTCGCCAGTCTTCGCCTCACCTGGGTCGATCCTGAGCCATCCGTTGATCAGGTCGACGTGTTTCCATTCGCGAGTGAGGATCTCCGACTTCAGCCGCCAGCCTGTGATAGCCGCGACCTCGACGACGGGACGGATCGCCGGAGGAAGTGCCGCGAGGATCTTCGCGAGGTCCCCGTCCTCGACGAAACCCGACCGAGCAGGCGGGGGCTTGAGCATGCGGAACTTCGGGAGGCGTGCCACCTTCCCGAGGTCCAGGCCGAGGCGGAAGGCGCGACGGAGAGCGCCCAGCTCGAGGTTGATCGTCCCGGATCCGGCGCCGGCCGCGGCGCGAGCTTGTGCGTAGCCGACGATCGCGGCCCCGTCGATTGCGCGAGCGAGAGGGTCTCCGTAGTGGTCCCGGAGATGGGCGCAGATGATCCGCAGGCGGTCGCTGCTCTTGCGTCGGTTGATCTCATAGTCGGCGATCAGGGCGCGCAGGAGGTCCGACAGCAGCGTGAGGCTGGTGCCGGCAATGGGCTTCAGTAGGGCGACGCGCTCAGAGAGCAGAGCGACCGCATCGCTCCTGCTCGTCGAGGCGGAGGATTCTCGGCGTTGTTGCCCGTCGACCCAGTACGACAGCCACCAGATTCGCCCCCGGCGATAGACGTGACCTCGGCCCGGCGGGCGGTGGCTCCTCACGGCCGGTTGACCTCGATGAGCACCCGCACGCAGGGGACCCTTCCGCGCTCCTGGAGGTAGACCCACGTGAGCCGCCTGTCCCCGTCGTCCAGGACGATCGCGTCGGCGATCCCGTCTCGGATGCTCTTCAGGGCTGGCGGGAGGTTGTCGTCGTCGAGGAGTTTGGATCCGCCGCACACCCGCGTGAGCGTGATGCGTCCTCCGGCGGCCTGGAGCCAGACATAGTCTCCGACCGAGAGCGAGGCGTGGGTGAGAAGCCTAGCGTCACGCCGTTGAGCCTGCGCCCGCTTTGCGCGTCGACGCCAGTGCTCGCGGGTGTTGGTCAGCGACGGTGTCTGGTGGGGGATCTGGAAAGGGACAGCCATCAGGACCTCACAGCGGGATCTGACGCCGATACCACCCAGCGCCGATCTGCTCCTGCACCTCGGTGAGACTCTTGCCTGACCGGAACGCCGCACGGAGCGCACGTAGCTCTCCACGTCCGGGCGGCGCGCCGGCCTCTGCCAACTGCCTCACCGCGGACTCAACCAGGCCGGTGAGACCTTGACGCCCGTCACCAGGCGCCGACGAGTCCGACGCGCCGTTACCGCCCAGCAGCGCCGAACCATTCCCCCCTCGCGATCGCGAGGGGGGTAAGGGGGGTGTATTGAAGGACGGAGGGGACGGAGGGGACGGAGGCTCCCCCCCTCGTTCGGGCTCTGTTCCCCCTCCTGTATCCCTATCTGTTCGGGCTCTGTTCGGGCTCTGTTGCCGTAGCTCTTTGAGCCACAACGCGAAGTCTGCCACGTCCTGTCTTGTGCCCCACTCACGAAGGCGCGCGAGTGCGGTGGTGCCACAGCGCCAGGTGTGGGTGTGATTGGACCATGGTGGCTCAGGTGTACGGTGGTACAGATTTCCACAGGAGGTGAAGCCTGTGACCTCACCAAAAACGACGTCGTCGAGCGTCCATGTCCGGACAAGACCCTCGCGCTCGAGCTCGGTCAGGAGGCGACCCACGCGGCGGAGTAGTCCAGGCGTCGGCTCACGCCGTGGATAGAGGGCGAGCGCGACGTGCGCCGCCGAGTGGCGGTAGCGACCGAAGTCGTCCGGGACGGCCGAGACGAAGAGCGCGTAGAAGTCCTGTGCCTGCACTGAGCAGCGGTTGAGCTTCTGTGACTCGCCGATGCGGTCGCCACGGACGACTGGCATGAGTAGATCCTCGAAGAGAGCTGTCAGCGGACGATCGCGATCTCTCCGGCCTGCGCCCACTTCGACGCGCGCAGGAACTGACGGTCTCGGAGATTCGTCAGGACCTCGGCCAACTTGTCCTGGAAGAACTCGTCGGCGGCCCCGCCGGCGAGGGATGCCAGGGTTACGACAGCCTCACTACTCATTCCATGTACCTCCGATAGAAACGCTCGACGCGCGCCGCCGTGCGAGCCGTGACGCGCTTGCGGCCGAACTGCAGCGCGGGGCTGCTGAAGCCGAGCCGCCGCGCGATCTCGGCTCGGCTAAAGTCCTCAGCGAGAAGCTTGTCGATTCGTCGCCAGGTCGGCGCCGCGGGCACGAGCGCGCCATCGGCCAGTGCCCCGCGGTCTACACCGAGGATCCGACGCTCTGTGCTGGCCCGGATCCTGGTCCTCTTGCCGGCGCGGATCAGCAGGAGGATCGTGTGGCCGACGTCACAGGCCGCCCCCACCGACTTGTAGCCGATGCCCAGGCGGCCCAGCTTCCGCACGTGGGCCCGGGCGCCATCCGCGGGAACGAGGCCGTTCCAGATCAATGTCTCTCGGCAGCGCGCGCAGATCCCCCCGGTGCTGTCCTTCCGGAGGTAGCACGGTCCAACGCAGGGCCGGCCGGCCACGCCCGGACAGGCGTGCTTGTAGACTCGCCGCCCGCGCGAGTCATCAAGAGCCACGAGTCGGCGGGTCGAGACACTTCGCACCTCGCGCGCGGCCGCTTTTGCCTCCGCCTGGCGCTCGTGGTAGCGCCTGACATTCGAGCCGCGGCACTCACCGCAACGACAGCCGGTGACGTAACGCGCGCGCGTCCCATGGGGATACTCGCCGTCGAGGCCTCGCCGGGCCCGCCACGCGAGCTGCGCGGTCGCCGTACTCACGCGGCCTCCTGGCGGGCGGTCTCACCGATCCGGCCGCGGAAGACCAGGTCGAGGAACCAGAGTTGGTCGACTCGATCGAGACGAAAGGACGCCGGGTAGCGGCGAACGAAGTCCAGCAGGGCCCGGTCAGTGAAGACCCAGCGCTCCCTAGGCTGTCCGCTGTGGTGGGCCGCCCGGAGCTGTCCGGACTCGACGAGCTGCTGGATCCGGCGGTGATCCATCCCAAGGCACTCCTCGACCTGGCGCTGGGTGTAGCCCTCGCGGACGCGCCGGCTGATGTGGAGCCTCTTGAGCTTCAGGATCACGGACGTGAGCGAGCGTGCGAGCTGCTGTGAGATCCAGTGCACGTGACGGGTGCCGGCGTGCTCCTCGATGAAGGCCACCTCCTCAGGCGTCCAGTCCTGCCAGGGCTGCCTCGGCCGGCACAGGCCGAGGGCTCGCGCGCGTTGCTTGACCGCGTAGGTCGGGATCCCCAGGGAGCGGGCGATCGCCGCGGCCCTTCCTCGTACGCGGGAGTCGTAGCGCTCGCGCAGGATCACATCCCTCTCCGGTGACCACGGGTACTTCTTCGCCGGGCGCCCGCGATGCCTCCAGCGGCAGCACGGGCCCCAGTGCGCGTAGGGCCCGGCCAGGTGAGACCGGCCGCAGTCCTCACAGGGGCGCGACGTCTTCGGACGAGCGCTCACGCGGCCTTCCCGGGCTTCGCCTTCTTCGCGGGCACGCACGACGTGCACAGGCCGAGGCCCGTTTTGGGGTCGGGCTCCTTCGCCCACGCGCAGCCTCCAGGACAAGCCTTGTCCTCGGTGCAGCCGCATTTCCGGCACTTCGCCGGCGGAGGCGCCGCTGCCGCGACCCGATCGACGATCTTCTTCGCGTCGACGCCGAACGCCTTCGCGGCCCGCACAATCTCACCCGAGTCTCCGTCGAGGGCCGCATCGACAAAGGTATAGAGCGCCATATACCGCACCAGGTCCGCGGCCGTCTTGCCCGGAGGGCACAGCTTCTCCGCCTCCCTTGTGAGGTTGTCGAGCGACCGCCAGGCGGAGTCCCTGAAGTAGCCGAGAATGAACTTCCCGAGCGCGCTTCCGGCGCCGGTCGGCGCCTTCCGGATGACGACCGCCACGGCCTGCAGGATCTCCGGCCTGCCCCGCACCCAGCGCGCAGCCTCCGCATCGCGCCGGCGCGCATCCTCGTCGGCCCGGGAGCGCCGCAGAGCCTCGCGATCCTCGCCCTTGGCGCCCGATGTGGCGACATCCTTCTCGCGCTTCTTCCGGGCCTTGATCAGGTCGTTCCAGTGGACCGTGCAGCGCTGTTTGTCCACGCAGACGCGAAGGACCTCTCCACGCGCCGGGCCGATCTCGATGGTCCCGATGACCGAGTGACCGCAAGCCTTGCTCCCGTGCTGGCCGTCGGCGCGCTTCCACGAGCGACCCAGGATGATCTTGGGGCCGGCCTTGGCCGCCTCTGGCGTGAGGGTCTCGTGCGTGATCCGGACGACCTGCTCGGCTCGCTCGGCGGCGGCGGAGACCGTGTCGACCAGCTCGGGGAAGAGCATGCGATCGGCTTCCTCCGCGGCGAGCCGGACGTTCGCGTCGACCCAGGACTGGAGCTCCTTCGCACTGACGGGCTTCAGGGCCTGGCGATACTTGTCCACCACGGTCCCGGCCGCGGGAGCCTCATCACCGTCATCGTCCGGATTGAAGAGCAGCCGCTCGTGGCTCCAGAGCCCTCCGAGCCCATCCTCATCCCTGCGAAGCGCGCGCGCCTGGTCCTCCGGCTTGAGCCGCGACAGGATGATCGCGTGCCCGGCCGGGAGGGCGCCAGACCGGAAGAGCTCCCGGGCATCCTCGACCAAGGCCATGAGCTTCAGCCGATCGTAGACGTAACTCACGGACCGGCCGACGCGCTCGGCGATCCTCGCGACGTCGTAGCCGGACTTGGCGGACAGGAGTCGGCTGTAGCCCTCGGCTTCATCGAGCGGGTGGAGGTCGGTGCGCTGCAGGTTCTCAATGACCTGGATCTCGATGACCGCCGTGTCGTCGAGGTCGCGCACCAGTACGGGGATCTCCGGGAGGCTTGCGCCTACGGCCGCACGCAGGCGGCGCTCGCCGGCGACGACCTCGTAGGCGTTCGCCGGCAGCTTCGCGGCGCCGCCTAGGGCCGTCGGCCACTTGCGATCCGCCGGCCAGCGCCGGACAAGAATCGGCTGCAGCACCCCGTGCTGGCGCACGCTCTCGGTCAGCTCCTCGAGGGCGATCTTGTCGAAGGTCTTCCGCGGGTTGGTCGCGCTCGGCGCGATGTCCGCCAGCGGAACCATGGCCACGGGGATAGATGCGTCACTCGACACCAGTCACCTCCTGCGCGTCCGTCGCCCCAGGTACGGGGCGTAGGGCACCACACCGCGAACACACGGGGCCGTCCCAGGGGTGCCTGTCCAGGACGACGCCTTTCACGCTGCACTGCGGCGGCTCCAGCGACTTTCGCTCGGGGTGTAGAAGCACGGAGTCCTCCGGACTGATCTCGTCACACCAGGTCGTCACCGGCCGCCCGCCGCAGCGGCCTCCCGGAGGACGTCGTAGGCGCGCTGTAGCGTCTCCGCATCGATCGAGACCCGCGTCATCCGCCGACCGACGGAACGGAGAGTCACGACCACCAGACCAGAGACGCCCGGAGAGACGTCAACAACGTGGGAAGAGCTGATCACCAGGTCGAGCGTCATCACGCGGCCCTCGCGCTCAGGCCCACCGCGTGCGCGAGGCAGAGCGGGGTGGAGCCGTACCTCAGGAAGGTGCCCGCCTTCGCGGGGTGGACGCTTGGGCCGCACACCCTGCAACGCGCGAAGGGTTGTCCGCGGAGGAGAAGACCAAGCGAGGGCAACAGCTCAGGCCACTCGTGCACGGGGGGCGCTCTCCGGGGCTTGGTCATCAGAGGCGCGCCTCCGGGAACTCCCGCACGCGCACATCCTCCGGCCACTCTGCGGGATCGGCACCAGAACGATTGCCACAGTGGATCCCTCCGCAGTCGTCCATCACGGCGCTCGCTCCGCTCAGCGCCCAGGAGCGGGCATCGGATGAGCCCTCGACGACGCAGGGCCGCGTCCCAAGCTGCTTCACGAAGCAGGGAACCCCCGCCGTCTTGCACTGATCCCTGATCGAGCGGATCCACGACACGTCACACGGACGCGCCTTCGGTCCACTCTCTCCGCCGACGATCACCCAGGAGATCCCATGTCGGGCATCTTCGTATGTGCCCCCATCTGCGCCGGGGAATTCCTCGCAAAGCCGAAGATCGATCGGGCCGAGCAGCGGCTCCAGCGAGACGAAGCGCAGCGCGGCCGGCGTCTGGAGCAGCTGCGGGATCCGTGCGTCGGCCGTCGCCTGGTCCTCGCACGAGACGCCCAGCCAGACGTTGGGGAGTGGCCACTGGTTGATCTGCCACGGCTGCCCGAGCGCCACTCGACGTGCGTCGAAGATCGCCTCGGATGGCAGGGCGAATGGCAGCACCCTCGTGTGCAGAACCTTCGCCGCATCTGCGATCGTGACATCCCGCATTCGCCGATCGAAGAACGCGAGGAGCCGCTCGGCGCGCTTTGTCAGGATCTGGAACGTGTGCCGCGGGGCCAACGCCATCACCGCGAACACCTGGTCGATCGCCTCGTCGGGCAGAGTCTCGTGGAATAGATCGCTCATCGAAATGAACACGCGCTGCGGCTTGCGCCACTTCAGCGGCTCGGCGAGCTTCGACTCGATCAACTCCACGCGGCCAGTCCATCCGCGGCGCCTGCCGCCGGAGCGATCAAGCGAATCCCTTGGAGCAACTCCCTTGGCGAACCCTGCGAAGGGCTTTCCTTCCCCACAGAACCGCGCAGCCATGCGCTCGGCGTAGCAGTTCCGGCAGCCCTCGCTGACGCGCGAGCAGCCGCGCACGGGGTTCCAGGTGACGTCCGTCCACTGGATCTTCGAGCCGCTCACGCCGCCCTCCCGCCGCCGTCCAGCTCGCGGCACACCTCGCGCGCCACGGCCTCGTCCTCGTCGCACAAGATCACGCTCTCGCGGCCGTCGGGCCACACCTCGACGACGTCGGCCACGAGCTGCGGGTGGACGCGGCGCACGGCGTAGCGGCCCGGTCGGATCTCGCCCTCCGGCGGAGACGCCTGCTCGCAGAGGTAGACGATCGCCGCGACGAGCAGCGAGCCCACGAGCAGCAGGGCGAGGCCGATCAGGATCATGCCGCGGGGATCTCCTTGAACGCGATATCGCGCCCGCAGCGGCCGAGCGTCTCGTCCACCACCCAGCCGCGGAGCTGCGCGCGCTTCCGCGCTTCCCGATAGAAGTCACGCGCCGCGGCCTCTTCGCTGCCGCTGTAGATCCAGCCGGCCGCCTTCGTCTTTCCCTCCTGCTTCCAGCCCACGCGCCAGAGGCCGCGTGCAGGGATCGCGACAAGGCGCACGTAGAGCCTGTGCCCCTTCGCGGTGTATCGGCAGACCAGCAGCGTCCTGGTCTTGCCCTTCGTGTCCGGCGCCGGCGCGCCGGTCTTCGCTAGCTCCACGACTCCCTCCATTCCCCGGCCCGCATCAAGGGCCGTGCGACCGTTCTCTTTGTCGAGGACGAGCCACCGCGTGACAACGTGCTCACCTACAGGGCAGACGCAGAGGTCGCCCACTTCATCGAGGATTCGACGATGCTTCGGGCACACGCGGACCGCGGTCACAGCAGTCCCTTCTTCCGCGCGTCCGCCAGCCACTCCGTGCTGAGGTACTCGTGGCGCTGCCGCTCGCGACGATCAGCTCGCACCAGCAGCCAAACGCCAAGAGCGCATCCCACGACGATCAGCCAGCGCATACGGGCCTCATCAGTGCACCTCGGGCAACGACTCGATCCAAGCTTTCAGGGCGGACTCCTGCCAGGCGGGGTGGCGATTGCGTAGCAGCCGCCCGACCGGAAAATTTCCAGCCGAGCGCAGCACGGCGATCGCCTGCTGGCTCAGCCCCGTGTAGGCCACGACGTCGGTGAGCGCCAGCCAACGATCGGTGAGGATGGCCCGCCGGCGGCGCTTCATTCCTCCTCCGTTGCGGAATACTCGTCGGCGTCGTGTCGCGTCTTCGCGGCGCGACGCCGACGTCCGAGTTGTTTGGGTCGGTACGTCATTCCGTCCCCATCTCCCACCCGAGTTCCGCTTTGGCCGTGGGGATCGCCACTCCCAGACCTGCCGCGTACGCGTCACGGAGACCGACCGTTAGCAAATCGTACGGACAGTCGATCCACCGCATGCGCACGGCGTA
>Ga0315295_10001645_pt1 | contig 19127 bp, 18 predicted proteins | sample YL17G14_0_MG_FD_204453 | JGI IMG/M metagenome (GOLD analysis project Ga0315295, IMG submission 204453) | Sediment microbial communities from Yellowstone Lake, YNP, Wyoming, USA - YL17G14_0 | ecosystem: Environmental > Aquatic > Freshwater > Lake > Sediment | place: USA: Wyoming | collected... | reverse complement strand
GACGTCGGGAGCCTCGACTTCCCACAGGAACGTCGTGGGGGAAAAGACTTCATGACGAACGATCTTGTACATGGGCTTCCGTTCCTCAGGGGTTTCCGGCGGGACGTCGTTGGTACCAGCGCCGACTATACCCGTCAAGGACAACCCGCCGGGTCGGCGTCGCCAAAAAACGTGTGAACCACGGGGGGTTGCGTCGCGTCAAGCTCTTCGGGGGAAGCCCCCTTGCGCTCGCCGCGCCCATGGCGCAGGAACAGGGCATGGCGAGCGAGCGAGCGGCATCCCACCTGGCCCCCGGCTTCCTGGTGGCTGCACCCGGACTGCGAGACCCCAACTTCGCAGGATCGCTCGTCCTCATGACCGGCCATCGCAAGGCGGGGGCCATGGGGTTCATCGTGAACCGGCCCGCGCCGGTCTCCACGGCCGAGATGCTCGCCTCGGTGGACGTGAAGCTGGGGGGGCTGGCGCGGGAGTCGGCTCACGGGCAGCAGCCGGTGCTCGTCGGCGGACCGGTGGGGCAGGAGCAGGTCTGGGTGCTCTACCGGCGCGGCAGCTCGGGCGACGACGACGACGCCATCCGGGTGGGGCGCAACCTCCTGGTGGGAAGTTCCCGCCCCATGCTCGAGTCGATCCTGCGCGTCGCCGGCGCCGACGCCGGACCGGTGCAGCTCTTCATCGGCTACGCCGGCTGGGCGCCCCTGCAGCTCGAGAACGAGATCGCCCAGGGCTCCTGGGTGCCCCTCGCCTTCGACGAGGAGCTGGTGACGAGCGTGCCCTACGCCGACCGGTGGAACGCTGCCGTTCGGCGCCTCGGCCTCGACCCGGCCGGGTTCATGGTCGGCGGCGGCGGGGCGATGGCCTGATTAGACTGCTGGTCCGCAATCCACGCGAAAGGAAACCATCGATGGCCACCGTCACGCTGAAGGGAACCCCGATCCACACCAACGGCGATCTTCCCGCCGCCGGCGCGCCCGCCCCGGACTTCAAGCTCACCGGCACCGACCTGAAGGACGTGTCGCTCGCCGACTACAAGGGCAAGAAGAAGATCCTGAACATCGTCCCCAGCCTCGACACCCCCACCTGCGCGACCTCGACGCGCAAGTTCAACGAGTCGGGCGGCAAGCTCCCGAACACCGTGGTCCTGGTGATCTCCGCCGACCTCCCCTTCGCCATGAAGCGCTTCTGCACGACCGAGGGGCTCCAGAACGTGGTGAGCCTCTCGATGATCCGCGGGAAGGGCTTCGCGAAGACCTATGGGGTCCTCATCGAGGACGGCCCGCTCGCCGGCCTGTCGGCCCGTGCCGTGGTGGTCGTCGACGAGAACGACAAGGTCGTCTACCGGGAGCTCGTGCCGGAGATCGGCCAGGAGCCCAACTACGACGCTGCCCTCGCCGCCACCAGGTAGCGCCTGGGAGGTGCCGGGGGCGTCCTGGCGCGCGCGCGTGATCTGGGGGCTCACCCAGGTGGCGCGGGCGGCCTCGCTGCTCGTCAACGACCAGGATCTCCGGCGCAGCGCGCTCCTCCCCACCGCCCTCACCTTCCTCGGGTCGGCGGCGCTGGCGGCGGGCCTGGCCCTGGGGCGCGAGGGGAACTTCTTCCAGGTCGCCTTCGCCCTCTTCGTCGCCATCTCGTCCATGCCGCCCACCCTGCTCTGGCCGCTCTGGACGGGGCTGGGGCTCGAGGCGCGGCGCGCGGTGGGCGGCTCACCCGGCGAGGAGGAGCGGCCCGGCGAGCGCTACTCCCGCCTGCTCCTCCGGGAGTCGCTCAAGGCGGTGCGCCAGACCGCCGTCGTGGCCATCGGCCTCGCGCCGGTCTTCTTCGTCGTGGAGCTGCTCCCCGGGGTGGGCCACGGGATCACCTTCCTCCTGGGCGCGGCCTGGGCCTGGTACTGGGTGGTGCTCGACGCGCTGGAGATCCCGGTCGAGCTCCAGCCCGGGCATCTCGGACCCGGAGAGCCCCCCTGGTTCGAGCGAGGGCTTCGTGCCCTGGGCGCGCGGTCGCGCTGGCTGCGCCTCCTCGGACGCCTCGGCCAGTTCGTCGGCTGGCTCGCGCGCCCCTGGCGCCACCAGGCGAGTTTCACCGAGCGTCATCCATGGGAGTCGGCCGGGTTCGCGCTGGGAACGGTGACGTTCCTCGCCATCCCCGTGCTGGGGGTCTTCTTCCGCGCCGTGGCCATCACCGCCGCGACCGTCATGTTGGTGAGAGAGGAACCCACATCGGGTCCGGCGAGTCGCGAACTGGCGCATCCAGCCGATCCTGTCTAGGCTCTCCAGGTCACCTCTCGGGAAAGGGATCCCCATGCGCTCCATCCGCCGCTCGCTCCTCGCCGCCGTCGCCGTTTCCGCCGTGCTCGCCGTTCCCGCCATGTCCCGCGCCGACTCGTACGTGGCGCTGAAGGGTGGCGTGTGGGTCCCGACGGCCTCCGACGGATTCGGGGCCATCAACGACGCCGGCGCCGCCATCGCGGGCGGGAAGTTCCCCCCCTCGGGTGACGTGGAGCTCGCCTACGGGGCCACGATGGGAATCATCGGGGCACAGATCGCCGGCGGCTACATGTGGTCCAGCCAGGTCGTGGACGGCGCGACCGTGAACGCGAACGCCGTCCCGCTCTACGTGCTCGGCCAGCTTCGCCTGCCCATCTTCTTCATCCAGCCGTACCTGGAACTTGGAATCGGCGGCCTCGCGAACTTCGCGAGCGCGAGCGGCGGCGGCATCAGCCTCTCGGCAACGAAGTTCTCCTTCCTGGCCATCGGCGGCGCGGGCGTGGACTTCATCCTCGGGCCGGTCCTTCTCGGCGCCGAGGCCCGCTACATGTACGTCACCGAGCAGACCTTCGACTGGGGCTCGATGAGGCTCTCCGGCGTGATCATCACCGCCAACGTGGGTTACGTCTTCTAGGCGGCGCCCCTTCACTTCTTGTCGGCCACCTCGGCGATCCTGGCCGCCTCGGCGGGCGCGACCCGGGAGAGCACGAGCAGCTCCTGGTCGTAGTCGCGGAACCGGCTCTCGCTCATGTCGGTCCGGTCCTGCTTGATCCCGGTGATGACGAGCATGCAGCCGTCCTTGCCCGCCGGCGTGCCCCGGATCTGGAAGCGCAGCCGCACGCTGTCGAAGTCGGTCTCCGACTCGTAGACGCCCCTGTCGTCCTTGGTGGTGGAGTGGCCGGCGTTCAGCACGTTGGTGATGAACCCCTGCTTCTCCTGCCCCGCCAGCTCGCGGTCGGTCCCCACCAGATCGAAGCCCTGCGACGCCACCACCTTCAGCGCATCGACCCAGAGCGCCTCGCAGGCCACCGGGAAACGGTAGTCGCGCATCGAGTCGCGGACGGATGCGGGGCGTGCGCCGCCCGCGGTGAGCGTGGCGCAGCCCGCCGTGGCGAGCCCGATGATCGTGGCCAGGGTCCAGGGAATCCGGTCCGTCATTCTCCCTCCTCCTCCAGTTTGCGCTTCAGCGCCTCGAGCCCGTCCAGATCCTCGGCCCAGAGCAGGCCGAGCTGGACCTCCTTCGTCCCGCCCGCGCGGCCGTCGGGGACGCCGTAGCAGACCTTGAGCCGCCACCTCTCCTGCTCGCAGGCCTTCTTGATCTCGAAACGGACGCCGCGCCCCTCGCGGCGAACCACCTCGAGTGCCCGGGCAGCGTGTTCGGGAAGCTGCATGGCGGAGCAGTAGACCACGGATCAGGGGTGCGCGGCGTCGCAGCGCAGGCGGCCGATGAGCGGAACGTGGTCGGAGAGCCCGGCGAAGGGGCTGCGCCTGTCCCCGAAGCGGCTCGAGCCTTCCAGGTCGAGGAAGCGGACCCCGTTCCCGTAGAAGAGGTGGTCGAGGTGCATCCGCATGCGCATGAATCCGGCCGTGGGCCAGGCGCGCGCGTCGTCGGGGTCGATGAGGCCGAGGGCCTGCTGGGCGCTCTGGAACCCGGCCGTCTCGGTCAGGTAGCGGATGACCGGCGAGCCCGGCGCGGAGTTGAAGTCGCCGCAGACCACGTAGGGCTCCCCCTCGGCGTGGCGCGACACGAAGGTGGCCAGCGTGCGCGCCTCCTGGAGCTGGTTCGGGCCCCAGCCCATTCGCGCCGGCTCGGTCCAGAAGCCGCGAGCAAACGGGGTGGGGAGCGAGATGTGGGTGTTGAAGACGTGGAGCCGCCGGCCGGACGGATCGGCGACGTGGATGTGGGCGCAGATGCGGGCCTGCTTGCGGTCGCGGAACCGCTCCACGTGGTGGTGGGTGATGTGGTGGGGCGAGTCGACGTTGTGCGACTCGACGCGCAGCCGGCGCGTGTTCACCAGGATGGCGAGGCCGGTGGTGGAGATGGCGACCTTGCGGATCCGGTTGGTGTGGGCGCGGAAGTAGAACCCGTCGTACGGGAACGGCACCCCCTTGCGGGCAAACGCGCTCTCCAGCGCCGACATGAAGCTCTCGAGCTGGGTCTCCCCCAGGGTGGCGCGCCGGTAGGCCAGGCGCGAACGCAGCGAGATGGTCTCGATCTCCTGCAGGCAGACGACGTCCGGGATGGGGTCGAGCGCGGCCAGGGCCCGGCCGATCCGGTGCTCGGGGCCCCGCGTGCTGGCCAGCCCCTTCAGGGCGTGGCCGAAGTAGCGGACGTTGTAGCTGACGACGCGGAGCGCGGGCGTGCGGACCATGGGGTGCCCTGGATCATGTGGCCGGCACCGGGGGGACGCAATGGCGACCGGAGCCCTCGCTCGGGATAGAATGGCTGGATGCCCGTGGAGGATGGACGGCCCGAAGGGACCGAGGCGTGGAACCTGACCCCGGCCCGCTCGCCGGCGGAGCGGCGCCCCTACCTCCTCATGGTGTCGGGTCCGCAGCTGGGAGAGATCTTCGCGCTCGAAGCCGGGCGGGAGATCGTCCTGGGGCGCGACCCGGCCTGCGACATCCGGCTCCAGGACACCGGCGTCTCCCGCCGCCACGCGAGCGTCCTCGGTGGCCCGAAGGGGGCGCGGCTCCGCGACCTGGGAAGCACGAACGGCATCTTCGTCGAGGGGCTCAAGGTCGCGGACTGCACGCTGGAGGACGGCCAGCGCATGCAGATGGGGATGCACAGCGCGCTCAAGTACTGCCTGTGCGACGACCTCGAGATCGCCTACCAGCGCCGGATGGCCGAGAGCGCGTTGCTCGACCCGGAGACCGGGCTCTTCAACCGGCGCCACTTCGACGACCGGCTGGGGGCGGAGCTGGACACCTCCCAGCGCTACTCCCGGCCCATGTCGCTCCTCGTCGTCGAGGTGGACGGCTTCAGGCGCCTGACCGAGACCTTCGGCCGGGCCACCGGCGACCAGGCCCTGGAGCTCGTTGCACGCCTGGTGAAGCCGGCGATGCGGCGCGAGGACGTGCTGGCCCGGCTGTCCGCGGAGACGTTCGGCGTGGTGTCCAGGGAGACGCCGCTGTCGGCCGGGCGGGCGCTCGGCGAACGCATCCGCAAGTCGGCGGATCAGGGAAAGCTGTCGTTGCGCGGGGGGGACCTCGCGGTCACCGTGAGCGTCGGCGTGATCGGGATCGACACCATCGGCACCTACGCCCCGGGACGCACCGAGCTGGAGGTGCTGTCGCTCGCCGGAAGCGCGCTGCTCCGGGCCCAGGAGGCCGGCGGCAACCGGGTCGCCGCCGAGGGGCCGCTGGCGTTGCCCTAGACCAGGCGGCGGACCTCCATGCGCACCATCCTGCAGCCCGAGCCGCTTCTCCCCCGCCGGCTGCGTCGCCTCGCCGCGGCCCTGTTCGCCGTCACCGCGGCCTGCGGCTCGGGGAGCTCCACCACGCCGTCGCTTTCCTCCCGGTATGCGGCCCGCTGCGCCACCCCGCGAGCGGGCACCGATTCCCTGACCGGCGCACCCTACGCGGACAGGCCCGGCACGGTGGTCGACGAGAAGGCCTGGCTGCGTTCCTGGACCGACGAGCTCTACCTCTGGTACCGCGAGGTCCCGACGAACCTGGACCCGGTGGCGTATCCGGCCCCGGTGACGTACTTCATGGCGCTGAGGACCTCGGCGCTGACGGCCTCGGGGCGCCCCAAGGATCGATTCCACTTCACCTATCCGACCGACGCCTGGGTGGCGCTCTCCCGGTCCGGTGTGGAGCCCGGGTACGGCGTGACGTGGTCACTCCTGGCGGCCTCTCCGCCCCGCCAGATCGTGGCCGCCTTCGTGGAGCCGGGGTCACCCGCCGCGGTGGCCGGCATCGCACGAGGCACCGAGGTCCTCACCGTGGACGGCGTGGACGTCATCCGTGGCGCCGACATCGCCACGCTGAACGAGGGGCTCTTTCCCTCCACGGCCGGGGCGACCCACAGCCTGGGGATCAGCGACTCGCAGGGGGCGCGCACGGTGGTGTTGACGTCGGCGGCGATCACGGGAGCGCCGGTCCCGATCGTCCGCACGCTCTCCTCCGGGGGCTCCACCGTCGGGTACGTCCTGTTCAACGCGCACGTGGCGACCGCGGAAGCCCAGCTGATCGATGCGTTCCGTCAGCTCGAGACCGCCGCAGTGAGCGACCTGGTCCTCGACCTCCGCTACAACGGCGGCGGCTACCTCGCCATCGCCAGCGAGGCTGCCTTCATGGTCGCCGGCCAGGCCCGGACGGCGGGAAAGATCTTCGAGCGGCAGCTCTTCAACGACAAGGCGGGCAGCAACGATCCGTTCACAGGACAGCCCAACCGCCCGTTGCCGTTCTTCTCCACGGCACTGGGGCTGTCGAGTGCCAGCGGGACCGCCCTGCCTTCCCTCGGCCTGGGTCGCGTCTTCGTCCTCAGCGGCACCGAAACCTGCTCGGCGAGCGAGTCGATCATCAACGGCCTGCGCGGCGCCGGCGTCCAGGTGATCCAGATGGGCGACACGACCTGCGGCAAGCCCTACGGCTTCTACCCGGCGGACAACTGCGGGACCACCTACTTCTCGATCCAGTTCGAGGGAGTCAACCACCAGGGGTTCGGAGACTACGGCGACGGCTTCGTCCCCGGCGGGACGGACACGAACGGCGTTCCGGGCTGCGCCGTCGCGGACGACTTCAGCCACGCCCTCGGAGACCCCGCCGAGGGACGCCTCTCCGCCGCGCTCGGTTACCGCGCCACGGGGACCTGCCCAGCCGGTGCCGCGGGAGTCGCGCTCCGGGCTCAGCGCACACCCCCGGGAGAGGCCGAGGTGACTCGGCCACCCTGGCTCCAGAACCGGATCCTGGGGCCGGGAACCGCGTACTAGTTGTTCACTTCCTCGAAGGCGCCGACCGCGTTCAGCAGCTTGAGCGTGGCCAGGTCGACGTTGAGCGACTCGAACACGAGCCCCACCTCGGCCTGCCGGAGCGTCTGTATCGAGTCGGTGGACTCGAGGTAGGTGGCGGCACCGGCCTTGTAGGCCACGTCGACCAGCCGGGCGTTCTCGGTGGCAAGACCGGTGCGCTCCCTGGCCTTGGCCCGGTTGGCGAGGGCCGCCTCGAGATCGAGCTGGGACTGCTTCACCCGCTCGACCGCCTTGAGATCGGTCTGCCGCTTCTGGGCGTCGGCCTCGACGATCCTGGCCGTGGCCTCGCGGATGGAGGCCTCGCGCAGGCCGCCGTCGAGGATGGTCCAGGTGAGGCCGATGCCGACCTGCCAGCTGAAGTTGTTGGGATTGAAGGTCGAGGTGCTCGCGTAGTTGTAGGCGCCGAACCCGCCGATGCTGGGCAGGTACTGCATGTAGAGCTGGGTGCGCTGGCCGTAGGCCAGGTCCAGGTTCTCCGCGGCGGCCTTCACGTCGGGGCGCAGCTCGAGCGCCTGCTGCTCGAGGTTCGGCCCCTTGGGCTGGAGCGGCGTGCTCGGGAGGACGATGTCGAAGTCGTCGGGGCGATCGAGGGCGGTGGCGAGCGAGAGCTTGGCCCGCTGGAAGTCGATCTGCGCTCTCTTCAGATCCTCCTCGGCCTGGGCCCGGTCGATCTCCGCGCGGAGCAGGCCCACCCTGGTGCCGGTGCCTGCCTGGAAGCGGACCCGGGAGTCCCGCTCCCGCTCCTGGGTGAGCACGACCTGCCGCTCCTGGACGGAGATGAGCTCGTTCAGGTTTGCCACGCCGTAGTAGAGCTGGGCGATGCCGAAGAGGATGTCCCGGCGCGCCTGCATGATGTTGTAGTCGATGACCTTCTCTGCCTTGTAGGCGTTGGCGATGAGGAGCCAGGCCTGTGGGGCGACGAGCGCCTGGGAGAGCTTCACCTGCCCCTGGGTCTGGACGAGCGGCACGACGACCGAGGAGGAGAGGGCGCTCGGGTAGACGAGGTAGTTGGTCGGGTTGCCCGGTACCGTGCCCCCGCCGTTCGGGCCCTGCTGCGTGCCCATGTCGCGGACCCAGTATCCGGAGGGGAGGTCGAAGGAGACCTCGTACTCGTTCCGCACGACCTGGACGCCGGCGTTTATCTGGGGAAGGTAGGCCGACCAGGCCTTCCAGGTGAGCTGGCGGGCCTGCTGGACGCGCGCGTCGAGCTGCTGGATGTCGAGGTTCCGCGTGCGCGCCGATTCGATGGCCTCGCGAAGCGTGAGGACCTTGGCGGGCTTCGCGGGCGCGGGCGCAGGCGGGGAGGCCGGCGCGGCGGCCTGGGCGAGGACGAGTGCTGCGACGAAGCTGACGGGACCCATGTAACCTCCGATTGGCACGCGAGGTTTACCCTAGGTCGCCTCGCCGCGCTTCCTAGAATCGGCCTGCCGAACCCTCCTCGCCGCAGCGCTACTTCCCGCCCAGGTCCTCGATCTCCTGCTCCACGTCCTTCTTGTCGTCGGCGTCGGGGCGCATGGAGAGGTACTTCCGGAACTCCTGCACGGCGGCCGCCTTCTGCCCGCGCTCCTTGTGCCAGTAGCCCAGGTAGAGGTGGGGCATGGGGTTCGACGGTTCCTTGGCCACGGCCTTCTCGTACCAGGGTACGGCGGCCTTCAGCCCCTGGCCGTCGCTCACCGCCCGCGCGACGAGGTAGTAGACCTCGACGCGGGTGGGGTCCCCCTTGAGCGCCTGCTGGTAGAGCGCCACCGCGTCCGCGAAGCGACCGAGCCGGGCCTGGCAGGTGGCGAGCTCGATGCGCGCTCCCTCCCGCCTCGGGGCCACCTCGAGCGCCTTCTGGAACTGGGGGACGGCCTGCTTGCAGTCGCCCCGGGAGGCGTAGAGACGGGCCAGGTGCTCGTAGGCCTCCGGTGCGCGCGGCGCGACCCGGATGGCTGCGCGGTAGGCCTCCATGGCCTCGGGGAGCTGCCCGGCGCGCTCCAGCGCGTCGCCCAGCTCGACGTGGTAGACGGCCTCGCCGGGTGCCAGGTTCGTGGCCCGGCGCAGCCGGTCCACCGCTGCGGCGGCCTCCCCCTTGGCGAGAAGCGTCCGCCCCACCCAGTACTGGGCCTCGGCGAGGTTGGAGTCGAGGTTGGTGGCCTGGTCGAGCTCCTTCAGGGCCTCGTCGGCCTTCTTCTGCTCGAGCAACAGGGCGCCGAGCTTGACCCGCGCGAGGGCCCCGCGAGGATCGAGGGCCACGGCCGTCTCCAGCGCCTTGCGGGCCGGCTCCGCCTCGCCGGCGCGCCAGAGCGCCCAGCCGAGCAGGAGCTGCGCATCGGCGGACCCGGGGTCGACCGCCACGGCCTTCTCGGCCAGCGCGCGGGCCGCCGGCAGGTCGCCGCGAACGAGCGCGAGCCGGGCCGAGCCGGACAGCGCCGCCGCGTTCCGAGGATCGGCGGCGAGGGCCTTCGAGAACGCCGCCTCGGCAGCCGGCTGGTCGCCTCGCAGGATCTCGAGGACGCCCATCGCCGCCAGCACGTCGGGCTCGCCCGGCCCCTTCTCGGAGGCGATCTTGACCTGGATGGCCGCGGTCGCGAGGTCTCCCTCCGAGACCGCCAGCCGCGCCAGCGCGAGCGGCGCCTCCCAGCCGCCCGGCGCCTTCGCCGCCGCCTTCTCGAAGAGCTTGCGCGCCTCGGCTCCCCTCCCGGCCCGCCGCTCGACGATCCCCTTGGCGAGGAGGAGGTCCGGGTTGTCGGCCGAGCGGGCCAGCGCGGCGTCGATGGTGGCGGCCGCGTCGGCCGCCTTGCCCGCGGCGAGCTGCGCGCGGCCGAGCAGCGCCGAGGCCGCCGGGGATCGGGTGGCGGCGGCAACGGGCTCGAGCGCCGCGATGGCCTTCACTGCCTCCCCTCGCTTCAGGAAGAGGCGGGCCAGCGCCAGGCGGGCATCGGCCGATCCGGGCTGGTCCTTCATGGCCAGCTCCAGCTCGGCCTCGGCGGCGGCCGGATCTCCGCGCCGGGCCAGCAAGCCAGCGAGCAGGACGCGAGCGCGGGCCCGCTCGGCCGGTCCGAGCCGGGCCAGCCGGTCCTTCTCGAGGAGCGCCCGGAGCGCCGCCTCGGCGCCCGGATCCCCGGTCCGGTCGAGCAGCGCCGCGAGGTCGAGCGCCGCAGCCCCGTTTTCCGGGTTCTTCGCGACCGCCCCCTCGAGAAGCTGCCGGGCGGCCTTGTCGTCCCCGCGACGGGAGGCGACCGTGGCACGAAGTCGCGCCGATCGGGGCGAACCCGGCGCCCTCGAGTCGAGCCTGTCGAGGAGCGCCGTGGCCTTGGCGAGGTCGCCGCGGGCCAGCGCCGCGCGGGCGAGCAGGAAGAGCGACTCCGGGTCGGGGTCGGACGGCAGGAGCTTCTCCAGCGCGGCGGCGGGCGCCGTGGCGTCGTCGCCGGAGGCGAGCGCCGCCGCCAGCCGCGCCTCCTGGGCGGCGAGCGTTTCCGGCTCGGCGGCGAGGAGCGTCGCCGCGAGCTGCTTCGCGCGGGGCGCGCCGCCCTCGGAGCCGCGGGCCGCCAGCGCCGCGGCGGAGCTGGCGAGCAGCCGGATGCCCTGCGGATCGTCGCCGCGCCGGGCCAGGCCCTGCTCGGCGAGCTCGCGGGCCTTCTCGTCCGACACGAAGGCGTCCAGGGAAAGCGCCGCGCGCCCCTCGGCGGCAAGCTTCGCCACCGCCGGGTCGCTGTGGGTGCGAAAGACCTTCCAGAAGAACGGACCATGGCGCGACATCGCGCCCGCCACGCCGATGCCCACGACGAGGAGGAGCAGGACCCCCAGGCCCGCTGCCATCGTCAGCGTGCGCCGGCTCAGCCTGCCGGCCGCGACCGCGTCGCGGAATCCGGTCTGCATCCGGGGCTGGAAGGGGGCCGGCAGCCGCGTCCCGTCCGACGGCGCGGTCGACTCGGGAACGAGGGGGGCCTCCTGCATCTGCCGGACGGCCTTCTCGAAGACCGCCACCTTGGCGATCGACAGCCACTCGTCCCCCTCGCCCGCGGAGACGTCCTCGTTGCCGTTCAGCTCCCCCTTCCCGAGCATGTCGCTGATCTCTCGCTCGGTGAAGGGCCCGAAGACGCGCCCGGACGGGCGCCGGATCTTGTAGTGGACGTCGCTCGATTTCCGGAGCGGGGCCGGAGGGGGCGCACCCTCGCCCTCCGGCGCGAAGAGCATCTCCAGCTCCTCGTCGGCCAGGTGAGCCGTGCCACGCGGCGACGCGAAAGGATCCGTTTCGCGGGCATGCTCGAGCGGGACCTCGCCGAAGGAGAACGGCTCCGGCGCCGCGGCGGGCTCGGGTTCCATCGGCGCCGGCTCCATCGGTGCCGGCTCCGTCGGAGCTGGCTCGTCCGGAGCCACCGCGTCGAACATGTCGGGCTCGTCCGGGGCGAGCTCCGCGACCTCGATGACCTCGGGCTCCGTGTAGGGCTCGTCGTCGGGCACCTCCTCGAACGCGGTCTCGAACTGCTCCTCGGGCGGCGGCGACGGCGGCTCGTCGGACGGCGGCTCGTCGAGCGGCGCGGCGATCTCGTCGGATTCCGGAGGCGGCCAGAAGGGCTCTGCCGGAAGCCCGTCTCCGCTCCGTTCGGGAGCGGGCAGCGGGATCGCTCCGGGCGTGCCCGGGGAGGCGACCGCAGGCGGCGCCACTCGCGCACCGGGTCGTGGTGGCGGCGCGCCCACGAAGGTGGGCGAGGAAAGCGGCGGCATCGGCGGCGGCGGCTCGGCGGCCGGCGTCGCGAGCTCGTCGGATTCCGTAGGCGGCCAGAAGGGCTCGGCCGAATGCCCTTCTCCCCTCCGCTCCGGACCCGGCAGCGGGACCGCCCCGGGCGTGCCCGGGGAGGAGGCGGCCGCAGGCGGCGGGACGCGCGCACCGGGGCGAGGTGGCGGCGCGCCCACGAAGGTGGGCGAGGAAAGCGGCGGCATCGGCGGCGGCGGCGCCTTGCCCGGCAGCGGCACGGGTGAGTCCGGCCTGGATGCGTCGGCGGGCCGCGGCGGGGGCGCCATGCCCACCATGGTCATGCCGCCGCGCGGCGCGACCGGGGAGCCGGAGGGCGGCGCCGCGGGATGGGCCGGCGGAGCGCCGACCATGGTGGGCGCGGCCGCCGACACCGGCGGCTGCCCGGACATGGTCGTCACGGGGCTCTCCGCGACGCGAACCGAGAAGACCCGGTCGCACTGCGGGCAGCGAACCTTCAGCCCGTCTGGCGGGATCTTCCCGGGATCGACGTCGTAACTGGCCTGGCACTGCGGACAGGTGATGCGCATGGCGGGATAGCCCCTCGATACCCGCGCGCGCTGGCGCGGGAGCAACCTGCGTGCTAGCTAGAACCTGGAATCGTACCGCCGCCCGTGAACCGAGCGCCACCAAACAGCGACGTTCTCGTCCTGGGCGCCGGCCTCGCCGGCCTCTCCGCCGCGCTGGCCCTGGATGGGCGCTATCGCCTCCTGGAGCGGGAGTCCCGGCCGGGGGGGCTCTGCCGGACCGACGTCCGGAGCGGCTTCGCCTTCGACGCCACCGGCCACTGGCTCCACCTGCGAGACCCGGCCATCCGGGCGCTTGCCGAGGACCTGCTCCCGGGAGGGTGGGTCTCGGTGGAGCGGCGTGCCGCCATCTGGTCGCACGGCGTCTTCACCCGCTACCCGTATCAGGTCCACACGCACGGGCTGCCGCCGGAGGTGGTGGCCGAGAACGTCCTCGGGTTCGTCGAGGCCCACCTCGGCGAGAAGGGGCGCCAGCTGCGGGAAAGGGAGCCGCGCGACTTCGCCGAGCACGTCCTGCGCCACCTCGGCGAGGGCATCGCGCGGAACTTCATGTTTCCCTACAACCAGAAGCTCTGGACGGTGCCGCCATCCGAGCTCGGCACCGAGTGGATGGGGCGGTTCGTGCCGCGGCCGACGCTCGAGCAGGTGGTCCGCGGCGCCCTCGGCCTGGAGGGGGACGGCGCCGGCTACAACGCGCGATTCCTCTACCCGCGCCACGGGGGCATCGAGACCTTCGTGCGCGCGATGGCCGGGCGTCTCCCCCGCGCCCCGGAGTGCGGCGTCCGGGTCGCCACCCTCGACCCGGTCCACAGGGTGGCGCGCCTCTCCTCCGGCGAGGAGATCCCGTTCCGCGCGGTGATCTCGACCATCCCGCTCCCCGAGATGGTGGAGCTCCTCGGCGACGCCCCGAAGGCGGTGCTCGAGGCGGCCCGGGCGCTGCGCGCCGCCACCGTCACCTACGTGAACGTGGGCGCACGCGACGTGGGGGCGCCTCCCTGGCACTGGGTCTACCTGCCCGAGGCGCACCTTCGTCCGTACCGCGTCGGGTCGGCCTCGGCGGCGGTGCCCGCCCTGGCACCTCCCGGTTTCCGCAGCTTCTACGTGGAGCTGTCGGCGGCGGCGCCGGTGCCGGCCGCCGAGGCGGAGGCGGCCGCGCGACGCGCCTTGCTCGACCTGGGGATGATTCACTCCGAGTCCGATGTCCTCTTCGCCGAGACCCGCGTCATCCCCCAGGCCTACGTCATCCACGACCGCGCCTACGGGCCGGCTCGCGACGAGGTGCGCGGCTGGCTGGCCGGGCGGGACGTCCTGGTGGCCGGGCGTTCGGGGAACTGGGAGTACTCCTCGATGGAGGACGCCATCCTGGGCGGCCGGGAGGCGGCACGGCGCCTGAAGTGATAAGCAAGGGTCGGTTCCATGCCGCCCGGCGCGCCCGAGATCACCGTGGTCATTCCCGTCTTCGACGAGGAGGGGATCGTCGCGAGGGCCTGCCTGGATCTGATGACGGCGCTCGACGGTCGCGGCTGGGACTACGAGCTGCTCCTCTCCGAGAACGGCTCGCGCGACAGGACCGCCGAGATCCTCGACCAGCTCGCCCGGGCCCATCCACGGCTTCGCTACATCCGCACGAGCGAGCCCAACTACGGCCTGGCGCTGAAGCGGGGGATCCTGGAGGCTCGCGGCCGCTGGGTGCTGGCCGACGAGATCGACCTCTGCGACCCCACCTTCTACGACCGCGCCCTTCCGGTGCTGGCGCGCGGCGAGGCCGACATGGTGGTGGGGTCGAAGCGGGCGAGGGGATCGCTCGACGGGCGCCCGCTCTACCGGCGGCTGGCCACCTGGCTGCACAACACCCTCCTGCGCTTCGCGCTCGGCTTCCGCGGCACCGACACGCACGGCGTGAAGGCCTTCTCGCGTTCGCGGATCGCCCCGGTGGCGTCGCGCTGCGTGGTGGACCGGGACGTCTTCGCGAGCGAGCTCGTGCTCCGCGCCGGCCTGGAGGGGAAGCGGGTGGTGGAGATCCCCATCGAGCTGCACGAGAAGCGCCCGCCCTCGGTGGGCCTGCTGCGGCGCGTGCCCAACGTGCTCCGGCAGCTCGCGCGCCTCTTCTGGGTGCTGCGGGTCAGCGCGCCGGTCCAGCCGGACCACGTCGAGGCCGGGGAGTGAAGAGGCTTGCCTCCCTCTCCATCGACCTCGACTCGCTGGCGCACTACCACGCCATCCACGCGTTGCCGCCGCCGCCCCCCGGCCAGGACCCGGTTCACGGTCGGGCGCTCGAGCGCTTCGGCGAGCTCTGCGCCCGGCTGGGCATCCGCGGGACGGCCTTCGCGGTGGGCGACCGGCTCGCCGACCCGGAGGCGGCGGCGGGTGTCGCCGCGCTGGCACGGGCCGGGCACGAGGTCGGAAACCACAGCTTCTCCCACGACTACGCGCTGACCCGGCGCCACGACGTGGCCGTGGCCGAGGAGGTCCGGCGCGGGGGCGAGGCCGTCGAGCGCGTCACCGGGCGCAGGCCGACCGGCTTCCGCGCCCCGGGCTACACTCTCAGTCCATCCCTGCTTCGCGCCCTGGTGGCGCAGGGGTACCGCTACGACTCCTCCGCCTTCCCGGCGCTTCCCTACTGGCTCGCCAAGGGGGCGGTGATGGGGGCGCTGGTGCTCTCGGGGCGCCCCTCGGGCGCCATCCTCGACCGCCCGCGCGTGCTGGCGGCGCCGCGGCGCCCCTACCGGCCGGACGCCACCGAGCCGTACGCCATGGGCGATCTCCCGCTCCTCGAGCTTCCCATCACGACCGGGCTCGGGGGCTTCCCTCTCATCGGCACCTTCCTCGCCACGCTGCCCGGGGCGGTGGCCCGCGCGCTCGCCACCGGCACCGGCTCGCTCCCCCTCTTCAACCTGGAGCTCCACGCCGTCGACCTGCTCGACGCCTCGGACGCCTCCGATGCGCTCGCGGCGCGGCAGCGGGACCTTCGCGTCCCCGCCGCGGAGAAGATCGCGCGGCTCGCCGCCTTCGTCCGCTCCCTCGACCGGGACTGGGTGCCCCTCGAGGAGGCTGCGGCCCGGCTCGGCGCACCCGATACGGGACCGGCGCCGCCCGCCGGGGCGTGATAGATCGAGCCGATGGCGGGCATCGGAGAGGAGATCCAGGATCGGCTTCGGCGGTGGACCCTGGAGCTGGGCGGCCCCGGCACCCGGGAGCGGCTGGAGAAGCTCACCCCGCCCCGCAACGAGTTCGGCGTCGACCCGTACGGATTCGACGTCGACTACCTCCAGGCCGCGGCCGCGCCGGTCCTCTGGCTCTACCGCAAGTACTTCCGGGTCAAGGCCTTCGGCCTCGAGCACGTTCCCGGCGAGGGCCCGGCGCTCCTCGTCGGCAACCACTCCGGGCAGCTCCCCTTCGATGCAGCCATGGTCGAGGCGGCATGCCTCGTCGACAAGGATCCACCCCGTGCCGTCCGGGCGCTCGTCGACAAGTGGGTGCCCACCCTCCCCTTCGTCTCCACGATCTTCGCCCGCTGCGGCCAGATCGTCGGCACGCCCGAGAACTGCCGCAGGCTGCTCTCCGCCGGCGAGGTGCTGATGGTCTTCCCCGAGGGAACCCGCGGGCTGAACAAGCCCTTCGGCCAGCGCTACCAGCTCCAGCGCTTCCCCCTGGGCTTCATGCGGCTGGCGCTGGAGAACGACGTGCCCGTCATCCCGGTGGGCGTGGTCGGGGCGGAGGAGCAGGCCCCGGCCATCCTCGACCTCCAGCCGCTGGCGAGGCTCTTCTCCTTCCCCCACTTCCCCGTCACCCTCACCGGGCTTCCCCTTCCCATGCCGGTGCGCTACCGCATCTGGTTCGGGGAGCCCATGCGATTCACGGGGCGTGCAGACGACGAGGACGCCGTGCTCGAGGGCAAGGTCGCGCGGGTGCGCGACGCGGTGGCCGGCCTGCTGGCCCGCGGCCTGGCCGAGCGGGAGCACGTGTTCTGGTGAGAGCGCTCCCCGCCAGCGTGGCCATCACCGGCATCGCCGGAAACCTGGGGCGGAAGCTCGCCCGGCTCCTCCACGGGGAGACCCGGGTGGTGGGGTTCGATCGGCGCCCCCTGCGCGACCGCCCCAAGGACGTGGAGCACCACCAGCTCGACATCCGCAAGGCCCAGGTCGAGGACGTCTTCCGGCGCGGAGGGATCCAGGCCATCGCCCACCTCGGCCTCAAGCACGACCCGCGCGAGGAAGCCGACGAGGCCCACAGCTTCAACGTGGCCGGGACGCAGAAGCTCCTCGACATCGCGGCGCGCCACGGGGTGAAGAAGGTGGTGCTTCTCTCCAGCGCCAACGTCTACGGCCCGGCTCCGGGAAACCCCAACTTCCTGCCGGAGGAGACGCCGCTCCTCGGGGCGGCGCGTCTGCCCGGCTACCGCGACCTCATCGAGGTCGACATGTACGCGCAGTCCTTCATGTGGCAGCACCCGGCCATCGAGACGGTCATCCTCCGGCCGGTGAACATCGTCGGCCCCACCGTCCAGAACGCCCCTTCCAACTACCTCCGGCTGGAGCGGCCGGTGACCGTGCTGGGGTTCGACCCGATGGTGCAGGTGATCCACGAGGAGGACGTCTGCCGCGCCATCGCGCTGGCGCTACGCCCCGGGGTCCGCGGCGTCTACAACGTGACCGGCTCGGGCGAGGTCCCGCTCTCGGCGGCGCTTCGGGAGCTGGGGCGCCGTCCCGTCCCCCTCCCCCACTTCCTGGTTCGCCCCATCGTGAAACGGCTCTTCGAGACCCGCCTCTCCTCCTACCCGCCGGGCGAGGTGGACTACCTCCAGTACCTGTGCGCCGTGGACGGCTCCCGCTTCGTTCGCGACACCGGGTGGACGCCGCGCCACTCGATCCGCGAGACCCTGCGCAGCGTGCTGGCGCGGTCGCCGGCGGCCCCGTGAAGGACCTGCTGCTCCGCGGGCTGGTGCGGCCAGCCGATCTGCGAGTGGTCCTGGTCGAGGACACCGACCTGTCGCGAATGGCCCGCATGCTGCACGGGCTCGCTCCCACGAGCGCGACGGTCTTCGCCGAGGCGCTGACCGCCGGGCTCCTGCTCGGTGCGCTCCAGAAGGACCAGACCCGCATCAACCTGTCGCTGGAGGTCGACGGCCCGCTGTCGGGCCTGCTCGTGGACGCCGACACGGACGGGAACATCCGGGGGCGCGTCCGGCAGCCGGACGTGCACTTCCCCGGCGACCCGGCGGTCGGCCCGCGCGCGGCGCTGGGCGGATCGGGCACGCTGTCGGTGCTGCGAGATCTCGGGGGCGGCAAGTTCTACCGGGGATCGGTGGATGTGGTGTCGGGAACGCTCACCGAGAACCTGCGTCGCTACTTCGCGGCGAGCGAGCAGGTGGCGACCGCACTCGACATCCAGGTGGTCCCCGCCGGGAAGGAGCCGCTCGGGGCGGTGGCCGGCGTCGTCGTCCAGAAGATGCCCGAGGGCAGCGCCGCGGCCCTGGACGAGGTTCGCGGCCGCATCGCCGAGGGGGCGTTCCGGGATGCGCTGGCGAGCGGGGCGGCCGCCGAGGAGCTGGCCCGGTCGGTGGTGGGAGACGGCCTCGAGGTCCTGGCGCGAGGCCAGGTTTCCTACGTCTGCACCTGCAGCCGGGAGCGGGCGGTCAACGCCGTCTCGGCGCTGGGGCCCGAGGGGATCCGCGCCGTGCTCGCCGACGAGAAGCAGGTGGTCATCGACTGCGAGTTCTGCAAGAAGCGCTACGTGATCGAGGAGGCCGAGCTCTCGGACATCGCCCGTCGGCTGGAGGGGGGCTTGCCCGCGTGCTAGATTCCCCTCCCCGGCCCACCGACCCTGTTCCCGGAGGCTCGCCATCGCCCCCTCGAAGAAGCCGAAGAAGACCGTGAAGTCGAAGACCCCGCGCCGCCCTGCGAGGAGCGCCGCGCGCCGCGCCGCCCCGCGAGCCGCACCGCGGAAGTCGCAGCCTGCGCCCCGCAAGCGCGCCCGGACCGAGCAGCCGCTCGGCGCGGGCGTGGCCGACGCCTGGGCCCTGGAACGGCTCGGAGCCCTGACCCGGTCCACCCCTCCCTCCGCCGGCGGGGTCCGGGAACTGACCTGGCTCGAGTTCGGCGAGGTGGTGCGCGACATGGCCACCCGCATCGCAGATGGCTTCCAGCCCGACGTGATCCTGGGCCTGGCCCGCGGCGGGATCGTCGTGGGCGGTGCGCTCGCCGCGCCGCTCGACGCCGAGTTCCTCCCGGTGCGGGTGGAGAAGCGGGCCAGGGACCGCCGCGCCGTCCCCACCTTCCGCGTCCCCGAGGCCCGGGGCAGGAAGGTGCTGGTGGTGGACGACGTGACCTCGACCGGGAACACGCTGGAGAAGGCCAAGGCCCTGGCGCGCCGCTCCGGCGCGAAGGAGGTCCAGGCCGCCGCGCTGGTGGTGCGCCCGGGCGGCTCCCGCCCGGAGTGGTTCGCCCTCGAGACCGCGCAGCTCATCGTGTTCCCCTGGGACTACCAGTTCGACGCCAGCGGACCGCTCGGCGACCCGGGCACCGTCGGCGTCTGACCCATCGTGAAGCGCGTCGTCGTCGGCACGGCGGGGCACGTCGACCACGGCAAGACCGCGCTGGTCCAGGCCCTGACCGGGATCGAC
>Ga0315295_10001644_pt1 | contig 19128 bp, 12 predicted proteins | sample YL17G14_0_MG_FD_204453 | JGI IMG/M metagenome (GOLD analysis project Ga0315295, IMG submission 204453) | Sediment microbial communities from Yellowstone Lake, YNP, Wyoming, USA - YL17G14_0 | ecosystem: Environmental > Aquatic > Freshwater > Lake > Sediment | place: USA: Wyoming | collected... | reverse complement strand
CGCCGGCGTTCATTACTTCGTGAGCCACCAGAGGCCGGCGGCCACGGCCGCGACCACCAGGAGCGCGACCACGAGCATCACCGGGAGCGAACGGCTCTCGGGCGGGCGAGCGGCGGGGGGCGCGCGCACGCGCTGACCGTTGGGGCCGGGGGTGCGGGCGATGCGCTTCTCCCCGGTCCGTTCGAGCCCCTGGATGGGAAGCGGGACGACGCCGGTGGGATCCACGCCGAGGACGTCGCGAGGCTGCGCCGGGACCGGAGCCGGCGCCGCCACCGGCTCGGGGGTGACCGGCTGGACCTCCGGGCGCAGCTCCGAGTCCTCGAGCGCCGCGAGCGCCGACGCCGCCTTCGGGCGCCACTCCTCGTCCGGCGGCGCCTCCGGCTCGGGCGCGACCTGCGCGGCGACCCCGGCGAGCGCGTCGACCCCGGCCTGCGGACCGGTGCCGGACAGGTACGCGTGGAGCTCGGGCAACGAGGAGATCGGAGACCACTCGGGCAGCCCGGCGTTCCAGGCCAGGCTCTCCGGGTGGATCTCGCCGGCGTTCCAGTGGTTCTGGACCACGTCCAGGCCGACCGGGCCGACCGGCTGGTCGGCGATGGCCACCCACCACTCGACGGCGAGCCCACTGCCCGCCCCGGCCTCGGACGCCGTCTCCGGCTCCGGCCGACGAACCAGGATCACGTGCCCGCACTTCTTGCAGCGGACCTTCACGCCACCGGGTCCGACCTTGTCGTCGGAGATCATGTACTTCGCGTCACATCCATCACAGGCGAACCGCATGACCGCCTCCCTCACCTCGCCGCCACCGAGAGTCCCAGTGCGTCGCGCAGAATGGCCCAGTCCTCGGACAGGCAGAACCGGGCCAAGTCTCGCACCTTGGCATCGTCCTGCAACTTCGAGACCTGCGCCTTTTCCTCCAGGACGAGCTTGCGCGCCACCTGGAGGTCGCCGGCCAGGAGCGCCCCGGCCCGGTTGGCCGTCAGCTCCACCGCGTCCATGTGCGCCCGCACGTCGCCGGGCCGGGTCACGGCGCCGTACTCCTGGGAGAGCCTGGCCAGCACCGGCAGCTTGCCCCGCTCCCCCAGCACCCGCTCGATCGACCCGGCCAGCTTCTGGACCGCTTTCCGATCCGACGTGACCTCGAAGCCCGGCAGCCCCACGCTGCAGGCCGCCTGGAAGACGGCCTGGAGCTGGTCGTGGGGCATCAGGCGCGCCAGGCGCAGCTCGGGGCGGCAGAAGGAGACGGTCCGCGCCGCGACGTACCAGAGCTCCTTGCGCGGCCGGTCCTGGTAGGTCTCCTCCCCGGCGACGAGCGCGGGAGGGTCGGTGTTCGCGAAGCCGAGCCGCATGGGGCTTCCGGCCACCCGGAAGAGGCGAACCCCCTCGATTCCCAGCGCCCGCGCCGCGTACTTGATGCCGTTCGCGAGGACCAGGCCGGAGGTGGCCAGGTCCACCTCGTCCCTGGCCGGGTTGAGCCCCAGGTCCTTCGGGGACTGCGTGAAGAGCGGCGCCGCGTCCCGGGCCAGCAAGGACAGGATGGCCGGCACCGGCCCCGCGCGCAGCCGCTCGTGAAGGAGCCGCTGCCAGAGCACGTCGTCGAGCGAGCGGGTGGCGATCTCGCGCGAGAGGCGCCGCAGCCGGTCCATCGTCTCCATCTCGTCGAGGCTGGCGGTCCGCAGCAGGTGGGCGAGGACGTCGGCCGCGGCGTAGGCCCGGTCCAGGTCCTTTCGGGCGAGTTGGATGGCGAGGAGCTGCGAGACCGCGGCCGACGGGTCCTTCTGGCGGGCGACGATGGCCTGGTAGGCGTGGGCGGCCGCCGCCTCCTGGCCAGGCGTGGCGGCGGCGATCTCGGCGAAGGCCTGAAGGGCCTCCAGGTCGTCGGGGGCGATGCGCAGCACCTGCTCGAAGGCGCGGCGGGCCGCGGGCAGGTCGCCCAGGGCCTTCCTCTGCAGCTCTCCCAGCTCCTTCCAGAGCGCGCGGCGGGCCTTCGCGGTGTCGGGTCCCCCGGGGAGCCGCTCGATCATCCGCTCGAGCGCCTTGGCCAGCTCGCGCCACCTGCGCTTCCCGGCCAGCGTCGACTCCACCGCCGCGAAGGCCTTCACCAGCCGGGGGTCGGCGTCGAGGGCCCGCTCGAAGTGGTGGAGCGCCAGCTCCTCGTCCCCCACGCGATCCCGGAGCACCTCGCCGAGCTGGAGGTGGAGCCTGGCGGCCCCGCCCCGGTCGGCCTGCACCTCCGGCATGCGCAGCAGGCGCTCCAGCAGGCCGGCGGCGCGCGGCCAGTCCCCGCGGGCCTGGAGCGTTCGCGCCATGCCTCGCAGCGACGGGACGTGCTCGGGATCGGCCTCCAGCGCCTTCTCGAAGTTCTCCGCGGCCCGCTCGCTCCAGCCCTGCCGCTCCAGGATCTGCCCGACCCATCCACAGCTCACGGCCACCTCGGCCGGCGAGAGCGAGTCGCGGTGGTGGGCCAGGATCGCCTCCAGCACCGGGAGCGCCTCGTCCCAGGCGCCTCGCCGCGCCAGCAGCGCGCCCAGCCCCTTCAGCGCCGGGAGCGAGGTCCCGTCGATCTCGCGGGCCCGCTCGTATGCGGCGAGCGCTCCCTCGACGTCCCCCAGGTTCTCCCGCGCCCGGCCGAGGCGGCAGAGCTGGCGCAGGAGCTCCCTCGGGTCTCCGTCCGGACCCATCCTGGCGGTGGCGTCCTCGAGGAGCCGGGCCACTCCGGCGAAGTCGCCCCGGGCTTCCTGCACGTCGGAGAGGGCCAGCGTCGCCGCCAGGTGGCCGGGGACGCGCTGCAGGGCCTCCGCGTAGAGCTTTCCGGCCTCCTCCCTGGGCTGCCCGGCGAGCTCCGACAGCCGGGCGGCCTCGAGGAGCGTGTCGGCGGCGCGGTTGGCGTCGTCGGTGTGACGGGCCTCGGCGAGGAGGAGCGCGGCGTGGCCGGCGCGGTCCCCCGCGCGGTGGCGGATGTCCTGAAGGGCGCGGATGGCCGGGAGGTGCCCGGGGAGGAGCTCGAGAATCCGCTCGTAGTCCTGGCTGGCCGCGGCCGGGTCCCCTGCCTCCTGCGTCCGCATGCGCGCCAGCCGGAGGAGCAGCTCGGCGGCGGCGCGCGGCTCGAGCCCCCGCGAGAGGGCCTCGCGGAAGGCGGCCTCGGCCTCGGCGGCCCGGCCGAGCCTGTCGGCCAGGATCTCCCCCTGCTCGATCAGGAGCGTCGCCTGCTCGACCGGGTCCGGCTCCTGCCCGGCCCGGGCCCGCAGCACGAGGGCGAGCGCCTCCCAGTTCCCCGCCTCGCGGTGGGCCCGCTCGAGCGCGCGAGCGACCTCCCGGTCGTCCGGGGCCAGCCGGTGGGCCGCCTCGAGGCAAGCGGATGCGCGGGCTTCCTCGCCCGGCGTGGACATCCAGGCCGCGGCACCCCAGGCCAGCAGGCGGGCCCGGGCCTGCGGCAGGAGCGAGCTCTCCGCGCCCTCGATCGCATCGAGGCACCCTGGCGCCGCCAGCAGGGCCCGGCGCACCGCCTCCGCTCCGACCACCGCGTCTCCGAGCTGGACGCCGCGCGACACGGCCACGCGGAGCAGGAGGTTGGCCTGCCGCTCGCCGGTCGCCGCCTCCGCGGCCTCCTCGACGATCGCGCCGATCCCGGCGGGGTCGCCGTGCTCCGGCGCGAGCCGCTCCAGCGCGGCCAGCGCCCGCTCGCTCGACGGCGTCTCGCGGAAGGCCCGGCGCCAGGCCTTCCAGGCGCCGGCCGGATCGCCGACCCGGGTCTCGAGCGCGTCGCCCAGCTCCTCGAGAAGCGTGGCGCGGGCGCCGGCATCCCCCACCCGCGGCACGTAGAGATCCGTGACCCGCACCCAGGCGCCCCAGTCTCCGGCCGCGGCGTGGAGCGCGCGCAGCGCGTCGAAGGTGGACCGGCTCGCGGGGTCGCAGCCGAAGGCCTCGGCGAGGGCTGCCGCGGCCTCGTCGGTCCTTCCGCGCGCCGCCCAGTCGGCCGACGCCGCCCGGAATGCCTCGCCGGCGGCCGGCAGCGCGCCTTCGGCGGCAAGACGCCTGGCCCGCTCCTCGGCCACCCGGATGCGGTCGTCGTCGGCACCCGACTCCAGGAAGACGGCGGCGAGGCGCGTGAGGTCGGCGTCGGACGCGGCGCCCATCGCGAAGACGCGCCGCCCCTCCTCGGCGGCGGCATCCCGGTCGCCCGCGGCGAGCAGGGCCTCCGCCAGCGCGAGGCGCAGGTCGCGCTCGGCGCCCGGCTCGAAGGGCAGGAGCCTCCGCAGCGTCTCGGCGAGTCCGGCCCGGTCCCCCTGCGTCTCCTGGATCCGGCGCAGGGCGTCGAGCGGCCGGCGGTCGCCCGGGTCGGCGTCGGCAAGGCGGCGCCACAGCCGGGCGGACAGGTCCGCGTCGGAGGACTCGCTCCCCTCGGCGATCCGGAAGAGCGCCCGCGCGGATGCGGGGTGGCCGGGGACGGCGTCGATCACCCGCCCGTAGGCCTCGGCGGCCCGCCCCGGAGCGCCCAGCCGCTCCTCGCACAGCTGGGCGAGCACGAAGAGCAGGCCGGTCCGCTCCTCTGGACGGGTCTCGGCCTCGGCCAGCGCGTCGAGGACGCCGGCCAGGTCGGACCATCTCTCGAGCTTGCGGTAGAGCCGCTCCAGGGCGGCCAGCGCCCGCGGCGCGAGCGAGGGGTCGAGGCGACGGGCCTGCTCGTAGAACGCCGGGGCATCGGCGGCGCGATCGAGCGGCCCCTCGTGCAGGACCCCGAGCCGCATCGCCACCGCGCCGCCCGTCTCGCCGAGGCGCGGAAGCTGCTCGGCGAACAGCGCCGCCAGCTTCTCGTACTTCCCCGTGGAGGCGTAGACCCGCTCCAGGATGGGAGTCGCCCCGCCCGGGTCGCGGATCATCGCCGCCTCGACCTGGGCGAGCGCCCCGGCGTGGTCGGGACGCCTTGCCAGCACGTCGTCGAGGAGCGCCAGCGCGCCCGCCGTGTCCTGCAGCCGCTCGTCGCGCAGCGCGGCCAACTTCACCCTGAGTGAATCGGCGTCGCGGCCATCGCCGGACGCCTCGGCGGCGGCCAGCTCGCCGGCCAGGACGCCGGCGAAGAAGGGCGCCTGCGCGGCCACGACGTCGGGGTCGCCGGACAGCTCGTCCACCGCGGTGAGCGCCCCGGCGTGGCGGGGAACCGCGGCCAGCGCGGCCCGGAGCGAGGCGACGGCGCCGTTCCCGTCTCCGAGCCGCTCCTGCCGGATCCGGGCTGCCCGCACGTGCTGGTCGGCCCCCTCGGAGGCCCCGCCGGTCCGCGCCGTGGCCTCCTCGGCCTCCCGGTCGAGCAGGTCCGAGACCTCGCCCCAGGCGGCGCGCGCGCCCTCGGGATCGCCCAGCCGGTCGGCGAAGATCTCGGCGACCTCCTGCCAGAGCTCGCGGCGAAGGCGCGGGTCGGGGACGAGCGCCGCGCGGCGTCTCAGGTCCGTGGCCAGCGGTGCCCATTCCTCCCGGGCCCGGTGGAGGGCGGCGAGGGAGGCCAGCGCCGCCGCGGCGCCCGCGTCGGGCAGCCCCTCGGCGATGGAGGACTCGAGGACGTCGGCCAGCCGGTCCTCCCGGCCCGCGGCTGCGGCCAGGCGCAGGAGCTCGGTGCGGAGCGCCGGCTCGGCGTCCGGATCGCGCCGCTCGTCGGCGTACTGGCGCACCCGGGCGTCGAAGGCCTCGGCGGTCTGGCCGCTCGCCTCGCGCAGCGCCGCGATCTCCGGCAGCGCGGCGCGCCGCTCCTCGGGTGCCATGTCCTCCAGACGGATCTCGAGCAGCTCGGCGAGCTTCACCTTGTCGCCGGCGGCGCGGTGGGTCTTCTCGAGCAGGCGTGCCGCGGCGGCGCGGGATCCCGGGCGCGACAGCGCGCGCGCCAGGCCGGAGAGCGCCGCGCCTTCCTGCGGGAACTCCTCCAGGATCGCCGCGAAGGCGTCGACCGCTGCGTGCGCGTCGTCGGTCCCCTCGAGCAGCACGGCGCGACGGAGCAGGGTCTCCTGGCGTCGAGGCGGATCGCCCCGACGCGCCTCGGCGAGCTCGGCCAGGACCGGGGCCAGCTCCTCGACGCGCCGCTCCCGCGACAGGTTCCGGTCGAGCGCCTCCAGTGCCTCGGTGTCGCCAGGCGCCGCCTCGCGCAGCCGCCGCCAGGCGTCGATGGCGCCGGCTCCACTGTCGATCCCCTCGCGGGTTCGCGCGGCGAGGCGCAGGAACTCGCTCGACTCCACGCCGTTCGCCGTGGCCGCGGCCGCCTCCCAGACCTCGGCCAGCACGTCGAGCCGCCTCGCCTTGCCGGCGAGGCGCGGGATGTCGGCGAGGGCCTCCTCCCGCTCCCGACCGCTCCCGGCGAAGGCACCGCGCGCGGCGTCGAGCGCGCGGGACGGGTCGGCCAGATCCACCTCCAGGATGGCGCGGATCTCGCCCTGAAGCCGGGCCCGCCCCGCCGGATCCTGCTCGAAGGCGAGCCGGTCCTCCCGCACGGTGACGCGGGTCTCGCCGTCGACCCGGTCGTGGAAGCAGTCGTCCACCTGGACGAGCGCGTCCCGGCCCACCCGGCCGGGCTGGTGGGCCAGCTCGAGCAGGGCCTGCCGCGCTCCCGGGTGATCCGGCTGGTTGGCGAGCACCTCGGCGAGCAGCCGCAGCGCGCCGGCGGGATCGCCGAGCCGGGTGCGGCGCAGCTCGGCGAGCCGGAAGGCGAGCTCGGGGTCGAAGAGGGCCGCCGAGAGCCGCTGCTCGAGCCCCCAGGCGAGATCGCTCGGCCGGTCGAGCTCCGTGGCCAGCCGCTCCAGCTCGGCGGCGGCGTCCTCGTCCTGGGCGTTTCGCCCCAGGCGCGTCCGGGCCAGGGCGAGCCGCTCCAGCGGGTCGACGGGCGGGGGCGGCGCGGGCAGGTCGAGATCGGGCGGCACGTTGGGGTGATCCGCGAGGTCCGCGAGCACGGCGAGGAGTCCGTCCCGGTCGCCGGCGGCCTGGTGCGCCCGGGCCAGGCGCGCCAGCAGCCGCGCCGAGCTCTCCCTGGGGACGAACTCGAGCGCCCGGCGGAAGGCCGCGGCAGCGCCGGCCGGGTCGCGCATCGACTCGGCGAGGAGGTCTCCGAGCTGGGTGAGGAGCGCCGCCCTCTGGGGGGCGGGCGGGGAGAGCCGCTCCCGCTCGAGGAGCAGGTCGCGCGCCTCCCCCCATCGCTCGCCGGCCAGCGCGAGCCGGGTGAGCGCTGCGAGCACCTCCGGGTCCTCGGGACCGATCGCGCGAGCGAGCCGGAGCTGGGTGACCGCCTGCTCGTGGGAGCCCAGCTCCTCCTCGGCGAGCCGCGCCGCCCGTATCCGGAGCGACCGCTCCTCGGCCGGCTGGGCGGAGAGGGCGTCGGCGGCGCTCACGAGATGGGCGAACAGCTCCGCGAAGGCCTTGGCCCGGGTGGCCAGGTCCTCGACCCGCCGCCGCGCCTCGGGATGGGCGGGTGCCTCGAGGAACGCCGCGACGGCCGCGTCGAGGGCGCCGCGGCTGTCGTCCAGCCGATCCTGCCGGATGGCCGAGACGTCGAGCCACATGCGCGCCCGGTCGGCGGGAAGCGCCGCTTCGTCGCGGGCGATCACCTCGAGCATGTCGACGTGGCGGGCGGCGTCCCCGGATGCCGCCCGCACGGGCGCGAGCGCACGCGCGATGCGGACCGGATCCACCCCCCGCGCCAGGAGATCCTCCAGCGCCCGGACGGCGTGGGAGGCGTGCTCGGGGCCGAGGCCGCCCCCCTCGAGAAGGGCCAGCCAGGAGGAGGCGGCGTCCTCGGGGCGCTCCAGCGGCTCGAGGAGCAGCGCCGCCCGCTCCGCCTCCAGCTCGGCCCGGTCGGGCGCCCCCTGCGCGGACAGCCGGGCGAGCACCTGGCAGAGCTCGTCGGCCGCGGCGACCGAGGGTTCGTTGCGGAGCGCGGTGGCGAGACCCCGCAGCGCCTCCGCATCGGTGCCGTCGGCGGCGAGCATCTCGCGCCAGGCGGCGGCGCTCCCCGCCGCGTCGCCGGCCTCCAGGCGGAGGCGGGCGATCTTCACGGCCAGCTCACGACGCGCCTCCCCGGTGGCGTCGGCGAGGCGCGACGAGAGATCGGCGATCAGGTCGCCGTGGCGACCGGCCCGGGACAGCGCCGCCTCGTAGGCGCTCGCGGCGCCGCGGTCGTCCGGGTCGAGGACGGCGACCTGCCTCCAGACCCGGGCCGCCTCCTCGGCGTGCCCCAGGTCGTGCTCCTCGATCTCCGCCACCCGTCGCAGCAGGGCCTTGCGGGTCCGGAGGTCCGTCGCCGCCGCCGCCGCGCCGGCACGGAAGGCGCGGGCCAGCTCGGTGAAGTCCCCGGTGCGGGCCGCGGCCGCCTCCATCTGGCGCCGGGTGGCCAGGCGCGCCGGCTCGGTGACGAGCGCCCAGGAGAGGATGCGCGCCGCCTCTCCTGGATCGCCGAGCGCATCCAGCGCGACCTCGGCTGCCCGGAGCAGGAGCGAGGCCCGCGTGGCCGGGTCCCGCTCGGCCGAGGCGAGCGACTCGACGAGCTCGACGACGCGTGGCCAGTCCTCGGCGGCCTCGAGCAGCGGCAGCAGCGCGCGCGCGGCGGGCAGGAAGCCGGGATCCTCCCGGAGGGCCGCCTCCAGCATCCCTCGGGCGCGGGAGGAATGACCGGCAGCGAGCGCCATCTCGGCGCCCCGCAGCCGCAGCGGGGCGTTCTCGGCCCGGCGGGGTGAGGCGGCGAGGTGGCGCTCCAGCGTCGAGAGCGCCTCCGCCTCGCGCCCGGCGTCGACGTGAGCCTCGAACAGGTGAAGGGCGGCCTCGTCGTTGGCGGGGTCGAGGTCGAGGGCGCGCGCGAGGGCCTCGGTGGCGACGTCCGCTTCACCGAACCGGACCGTCGCCAGCTGGGCGAGGCGCAGGTTGGCGGCCACCGCGCCGGCCAGGTCGCGCGTGCTCGCGGCGAGCCGGGCCAGCTCCTCCCGGAGGGTCGGCCAGTCGCCGCGGTCGCCGTGCCACCTCTCGAGCAGGTCGAGGGCTCGCGGGTTCCCCGGCGCCGCCAGCCAGGCGCGGTCGAAGGCCTCGCGCGCCATCGCCGCTCCGTCCGGGTCGTACGCCACGTGGAGCGCCGCGAGGCGCAACCAGGTCCGGGCCGCGTCTCGCCGGTCGCGCTCGCCGCCGGCGCGGTGCTCCAGCGTCGCCGCCTGATCGCGCCAGGTGCGCGCCGCGCCCTTCAGGCGGTCCAGCGTCTCGGCCGCGCCGGGGACGGCACGGTCGAGGAGCATGGCCTCCACCGTGGCATCGAGGGCGAGCCCGTGCTCGAGTGGCTCGTCGGACAGCAGCTTCCCGAGCCGCGCGTAGGCCTTGGCCAGCTCGGCCCGGTCGCCACCGGCCTCGCGCCAGCCGTCGAGGAGCCTCTTCGCATGAGCGTACCGTCCGAGCGCCTCGGCGCAGGCCACGGCTCTTCGCCGCGCCTCGGCCAGGTCCGGGGCCAGCCGCACGGCCCGCCCGTAGTAGAGGACGGCCCGGTCGCGCCGCCCCATCCGCTCCTCCCACCAGCGGGCGAGAGCCAGGTAGCGGGTGGCGGCCTCGGCCGGGCTCTGCGTGCGGTCGGCCTCCTCCTCGAGCACCGCGGCCACGCCCACCAGGTCTCCGGCCTGCTCCCGGACGCGAGCCAGCGCGCGGAGCACCTCCGGGTCGCCAGGCTGGAAGGCCTGCGCCCGCAGCAGCAGGCCCTCGGCCCTGGCCACGTCGGAGAGCTCGTCGAGCGCCAGCGCGGCGCCCTGCCGCAGGAGTGCCGCGGCCCGGGCGCCGTCGGCCTCCTCGCGGGCCTCCCGCTCGAGGAGGGACAGCTGCGCGAGCTTGTCGCGGGTTCGTTCGTCGACGGAGTCGCTCGACAGGTTCGTGCGGGTCGGCGGGCTCATCGGGCTCGGGCCCCATCGTACCCATGGTTCGGCTGGCCGGGCAATTCGCCGGACGCCCTGGACTCGAGTCTTGATGCGTCGCGGCGCGGGTGCTAACCGTCAGCCTCGATGCGCACCCTTTTCCACGATCGGATGGCCGATATCGCCTGTCGGGCGCCCCTCGCGCTCCTGCTCGCCGCGGCCCTCTCGTCCACCCCGGCCTGTGCGGCCCCCTCCGGTCCGCGGGTGACCCTGGAGTCCGGGGGAAGGAGCCACCTGGTCCAGGTGGAGGTCGCGGACACCGATGCGAAACGCGAGCGGGGACTCATGTTTCGCAAGGAGCTGCCGGAAGGGCGTGGGATGCTCTTCCTCTTCGACGAGGAGGGGGAGCACTCCTTCTGGATGAAGGACACCCTCATTCCCCTCGACCTGATCTTCGTCGACTCGTCGGGACGGGTCACCGGCATCGTCGCCCGGGCGCGCCCGCTCACCCTGGAGCCCCGCAGCGGTGGACCGAGCCGGATGGTGCTCGAGGTCCCCGGCGGATGGGCCGCCTCCCGAGGGGTCCGGGTCGGCGATCGGATGATCGTCGAGGGGCTCGGCCAGAAGCCTCAGTGACCCCCGTCGTCCCCACGGTCGAGGATCTGGCGCGCCACCACCGCGCCGAAGCTGGAGGCCATCATCGCCTCGACGATCGCCTCGAACTGCCGGCGCCGCTCGTCGTCGCTCCAGCGAAACTGGATCCCCACGCCGGACTCCTCCCCGTCGCCACCGTGCCGGACCACCACCCCCTCGAGCTCGAAGGGCGAGGCGCGACCAGGGACCACCAGCCGGAAGCGGAAGACCGTGCCGAGCGGGACGGTCCTCGACGCGCGGATGAAGGTGCCCCCCTTGGAGATGTTCCGCGTGTAGTCGGCGAAGAAGCTGTTGAGCCTCTCGTAGGCCACCTGCAGCTGGACGGGTGCGCGTGCGTGCTCGCGGCGTTCCGGCATCTCCCGGCCATCCTAACCCGGGGGGGCCTTGACCGATAGTCGAACGAGGCGCCTGGCGGGCTGGGCGGCGGGGACCGGGGCGCTCGCGGCGCTCGGCTTCCGGCTGGCCGGGCTCCCGCTCCTCGAGGCCCCGGGCTGGGAGCTGGGGATGGTGGCGGCGCTCCTCGCCGTCGTCGCAGCCGCACCCCTGGGCATCTCCGCGGCACGGCAGGAGCTCCCCCGGGGCCGACCCGCGCCGCTTCGCGCCTTCGCCCGGGCGTCGGCCGGGCTCCTGCTGCTCCAGGCGGCGCTCGTCGGCGGCGCGGCGGCGCGCACCGCGCTCTTCACGCCCTGCAGCCTTTCCCATGGAATCGCCTTCGTCCCGGCGGTCGCCCTCCCCTCCGCGCTCGCGGCGGCGGCGCTCTCGACGCTGGCCGGCTTCCTGGCCCCGGGCCGGCCCCTCCGGGGCGCCCTCCTCTACCTGGCCGGCGTGGTGGCGTCGCTCGGGACGACGCTCCTGGAGGGCTGGCTCGGTCCGTCGTCGTACCTCCTCGACCACCTCCTCGGCATCTGGCCTGGCCCCATCTACGACGAGGCCCTCTCCCTCGACCGCCGTCTCCTGCTCTTCCGGCTGGGGTCGCTCGCCTGGACCGCGGCGCTCCTCGGGGTCGCGCAGCTCGTGGCCGTGCGGCGCCGGACCCCGCCCGGCCGCGCGCGGGGCGCCGCCATCGGGATCGCCCTGGCCTTGTTCACGGTGGGTGCGATTCGCCTCATGGGCGCCTCCACCGGCGACCTCGCCACCCGTGGCTCGATCGACCGGGTCCTGGGCGGCCGCCTCACCGGCCCCCTGTGCGACATCCACCATCCCCGGGAGAAGCCCGCGGCCGAGGCCGAGCGGCTCCTCCGGGACTGCCAGGCCGACGTGGCGGAGGTGTCCGCCGCGCTCGGGATCTCCCCTCCACCCTTGGTGAAGGTCTGGGTCCACCGCTCGGTGGAGGAGAAGCGGCGGCTGGTCGGCGCCGGGCGCACCGAGTTCACCAAGCCCTGGCTCGCCGAGATCCAGGTCCTCGACGCCGCATCCGGCCCTCCGGCGCTGCGCCACGAGATCGTCCACGCCGTGGGGGGAGCGGTGGCCGGCGGCCCGCTCGGCGTCCCGGCCCGGGCCTTCGTCCTCGTCGACGCCGGGCTCGTGGAGGGGCTGGCGGTGGCGCTGGAGGTCCCGCGCGGCGAGTGGACGAGCCACGAGTGGGCCCGCGCCATGAAGGACCTGGGGCTGCTGCCGCCGGCGGCGCGCCTCGTCGAGCCGGCCGGGTTCTTCTCGGCCCCGGCCGCCCGGGCCTACGGGGCGTCGGGGAGCTTCCTCGAGTACCTCATCGAGAAGCGCGGCGCGGCACCGGTGCTGCGGGCTTACGCGGGGACCCCGTTCGCGGAAGCCTTCGGGCGGCCCATCTCCGAGCTGGAGCACGACTGGCACGCCTTCCTCGGTGCGATGACCGTCCCGCCGGAGCTGGCGGTCGCCGCGGAGGCCCGCTTCCGGCCGGCGGGACTGCTCGGACGGCGCTGCGCCCGGGAGACGGCCGGCCTGGAGGCCCGGGCCCAGGCTTCCGCACACGCCGGGAGGGGGCGCGAGGCGGCCGCGCTGTGGCGGCGTGCCGGACGGATCTCCGGCGACCCCGCCGATCTCCGGGGCGCGGGCGACGCGCTGCGGCTGTCCGACCCAGCTGCCGCCGAGGCAGCCTATTCGGAGGCGCTCGCGGCGCTCGGCGCCGGCCGCCCGTCGCTCCGCTCGGCGATCCTGGAATCCCGGGGCGACCTGCGCTGGCGGGCCGGCGACGAGCCGGCCGCCGCGGCCCGCTACCGCGAGGCGCTCGGGCTCCTTCCCGACCGCCCGCGGGAGCGGCTGCTCACCGCGAAGATCGCGGCCGTCACCGACCCGGCGCTGGCCGCGGCTGGACCCTGGCTCCTCGGCAAGGGCGACGCGCAGGAGGCCTTGCGCTCGCTCGCCGCCTCGGAGAATCCCCTCGGCCCGTATCTCGCCGGCCGCGCCGCGGCGGCCCGGGGAGACCCGGCCACGGCCATCCCGCTGCTCGAGCGGGCGCTCGCAGGCGCGCTGCCGTCGACCGCCTTCCGCGTCGAGGCCCTCTCCTCGCTCGCCGCGGCCCGCTGCACCACCGGCGACCTCGCCGGCGCCCGGGCCGCCTGGTCGGAGCTGGAGCGCGCCGCCGACCGGGAGGCCGACCGGGAGCGGGCGCGCCACGCGGCGAGCCGCTGCACCGTGGAACCGGGCGCCCGCTGACGCCTACTTCCCGCCCCGCAGCCGGTCGATGGCCGCCCTGGGGTTCCTCACGCCGTTCTTGAGGAGCCACCAGGCCACCCTGGCACCGCCGGCCGCCAGCACCCCGAGGTAGCCGTGGGAGACGAGCCGCGCCGTGGAGGCGTGGATCTGCACCCGGACCTTCCGCTCCGGCTCGCGCGCCAGGACCAGCTTGAAGAACTCGATGCCGAACTCGCCCACGTCCTCGGCGCGGAGGGAGACGAGGTGCGCCACGGCGCCGTCCGGCAGGGTGAGGGTGAAGTCCGGGTCGGGCTCGGTCCCCTCCTCCACGCGCCCTTGCCCTGTACTCATGGTGAATCGGGCCGCCCCCCCGGCCAGGTCGAGGGCGGCGCGCGCGTCGCGGGCGAGCGGCCGCGTCGCCCTCCGGGCCGCGGGGGAGGTGGCGAAGAAGCGAGCGAGCGCTTCCGTGCTCGGGGTCGGCATGGCCCGAGTGTAGAGCAGCCGGCCCCCTCGTCCACCGATTGACTGGCCGGCCGACCCGTGCTTTGACCTGCCAATGCGATTTCGCTTCATGGTCGCGCTCGCGGCCCTCTCGCTGGCCGCCTGCGCCCGCAACATCCCCGGCACCGACATCGCCGAGTCACCGGACAACCGGGAGATCATCGCCATGGTGGACGCCTACCGGAAGGCCTTCGACTCCCGGAACCTCGACGGCGTCATGGCGCTGGTCTCGCCCCTCTACTACGACGACGCCGGGACCGTCGACGCCGGCGACGACATCGACTACAGGACGCTCCCCCAGGCTCTCCAGGAGACCTTCTCGCGCGTCACCCAGGTCCGGATCGAGTTCGGGATCACCGGCATCGCCATCACCGGCGACAAGGCCAACGTCGACCTCTTCTACGACGCCAAGTACCGGGTGACGACGCCCCGCGCCGAGATCCCCAGGCGCGACACCGACGTGCAGCGCCTCGTGCTCCAGCGCGAGGGAAAGGGCTGGAAGATCGTCACCGGTCTCTGAGATCGCCTGCTCGCTGCCAGCGGGCCGACACCACCCGCCACCCCTCCTTCTCGCGCTCCAGGGAGGCCTCGATGCGCCACGCGTCGCCGGCCTCGGGCAGCCGGCCGGCGATCCCCTCGCCGCGCGCCCCTCGCACCAGGGCGACGTCGACCACCGCCCGGGCCCTGTCGCCGTCCACCTGCACCCGCGTCGCCACCGGGATCACCGCATTCCAGGATCCGCGCAGGACGTGGAGGGTGACGAACTGCTGCAGTTCCCGCCGCCCCATCCCCTCCCCCTGGAAGCGTTCGCTCACCGCTTCCATCACGTCGCCCGGCCGCTTCTCCTCCACGGCGCGCGACGCCAGTTCGAGGAGAGCCCGGATCCGATCCTCGTCGGAGGGGCCGGAGCGGAGCCCTCTCCACGCCACCAGCGCGCCGAGGAGGATCGCGGCGACGAGGGCGGCGAGGGCAAGGGATCGGGAGATGCGCATGTCGAAGGTCCGGAGGGAGGCGGGACGTCATTGGAGTAGACTCCGGACCGTGGCGCAAGACCGGGACAGGCCGACCCAGGCCGATCAGCACAACGAGCGAGGCATCGAGCTGGCCGACCGCGGCTGGCTCGAGGAGGCCGAGAAGGAGTTCCAGAAGGCCATCGCCCTCGACCCGGCCTCCGCCCACCCCCACGAGAACCTGGCCATGGTCCACGCTCGCCAGAAGCGCTGGCGGGAGGCCCTGCGCGCGCACCTGCACGCCGTGGAGGTCGAGCCGGAGAGCCCTGGGGCCCGCTTCACCCTCGCCTCCTTCCTCGCCAACCACGGCCTCGAGATGGCCGAGGCCGAGTACCGCGAGGCCATCGCCGCCGACCCCGAGCACGCCGAGGCCCACCTGGAGCTGGGGCTGGCGCTCGCGGACATGGGGCGCGCCGACGAGGGGCTGAAGGAGCTCGGGATCGCCGTCCGGCTCGCCCCGGAGGACCCCGTGGCCCGCCACGAGCTGGCCGGCCTCCTCATGGACGAGGGGGACTACCGCACCGCCATCGGCCACCTTCGCGAGGCGGCGCGGCTCGAGCCCGACAGCTTCGAGATCCACCTCGACCTGGGGCTCTGCTACGCGCAGAAGGGGTTCTACGCCGAGGCCGAGCGGGCCTATCAGAAGGCGCTGTCCCGGAAGCCGGACGACGCGATGGCGAACTACGACATCGCCTCGCTCTACGCCCGGTGGGGGCGGGTCGGCGACGTGCTCGCGCCGCTTCGCCTCGCCCTCGAGGCCGACGGGGAGAAGGTCCGGACCTGGCTCGCCTCCGACCCGGTCTTCGACCCCCTGCGCGGCAGCGACGCCTTCGACCAGCTCGTCGCCGGCTGACCCGGCGCGCTTCTCGCAAGGGCCAGGAGGCCAACATGCCCGAACTCGCCTTCTTCCGACACGGTGAGGAGTTGCTGCGCGTGGCCCTGGGCGACCAGACCACCATCGGCCGATCCGCGGACTGCGACGTCTCCTTGCCGGACCCTGCCCTCTCCCGGGTCCAGGCGTCGGTCGAGCGCCGCGCCGGGGGGTACACGCTCCTCGACCGCTCCGGTCGAGGCACCCGCGTCGCCGGGGCCGACGTCTCCGAGGCCCTGCTGGCGGACGGCACCGAGCTCTCCTTCGGCAGCTGGCGTGCGCTCTTCCGGGAGGCCGGCTCCGGCGACCCCGAGGCCACCTCCGCGGGCGGGCTCACCGGGATCCGCCGGGTGGAGGCGGTCCACTCGCCCCAGGCCCGGCTTCGCATTCGCGACCGCGGCCGCGAACGCATCGCCCCCTTGCCCGACGAAGGGCTCACGGTGGGCTCGGTCCCGGGCAACACCCTGGTCCTCGACGACCCGTTCGTCTCCGCGCGCCACCTGCGAATCGAGCGGCACGAAGGGCGCTGGCAGCTCGTCGACGCCGGCTCCACGAACGGGACGCTGCTCGGCGGCGTCCGGGTCTGGCGCGCCGAGATTCCCCCGGGCCTTCCCATCACGGTGGGAGACAGCCAGCTGGTGCTCGAGCTGGGCCCGCCGCGCGAAGGGCGGCTGCCCGGCAGCTACGAGGGCATGTTCTCGCTCGACCCGGGAATGCGGCAGGTCTTCGACCTCATCGACCGGCTGGCCCCCTCCGACTTCCCGGCCACCGTCCTGGGCGAGACCGGCACCGGCAAGGAGCTGGTCGCCCGGGCCCTGCACGCCCGCTCCCCTCGCCGCGACGGGCCGTTCATCCCGGTGAACTGCGCCGCCATCCCCGAGTCGCTCATGGAGAGCGAGCTCTTCGGCCACGAGAAGGGGGCCTTCTCCGGCGCCGAGCGGCAGCGCAAGGGGGCCTTCGAGGAGGCGGACCAGGGCACGCTCTTCCTCGACGAGATCGGCGAGATGCAGCTCGACCTCCAGGCCAAGCTGCTCCGGGCGCTCGAGAGCGGCGAGGTGAAGCGGGTCGGCTCCTCTCGCCCGATCCAGGTCTCGGTCCGCATCGTCTCGGCCACCCACCGCGACCTGCCGGCCCAGGTGCGGGCGGGCAAGTTCCGGGAGGACCTCTTCTACCGGCTCTGCGTGATCCCGGTGGCCGTGCCCCCGCTCCGCCGGCGCCAGGGAGACGTGCGCGCGCTGGCGCAGCGCTTTCTCGACGCCGCGGCACCGCGCGGCGTGCAGCTGCGCTGGAGCGAGGAGGCCCTGCAGCGGCTCGAGGCCTACGACTGGCCCGGCAACGTGCGCCAGCTCCGCAACGTGGTGCAGCGCGCCCTGCTCCTCCGCGGCGAGGGCACCGTGCTGCCGGCGTCGGCCGTGACCTTCGAGGACCTGCGCCCCGCCAGTGGCCCGGGCGGCGACGACAGCACCCTCTACCTGCCCGGCCTCACCATGGAGGAGATCGAGCGGGAGGCCATCCGTCTCTCGCTCCGGCGCCACCGTGGCAAGCGCGCCGCCGTGGTGAAGGAGCTCCAGATCGCGAAGAGCACGGTGATGAAGCGGATCGGCCAGTGGAAGCTGCAGGACGAGGGGCGGGAGAGCGGTGCTCCGCCCGAGGACGATGGCGACGACGAGTGAGCCCGGGCGAGACACTAATTCCAGAAGCTCGCCCGGCGCCCCTCCTGCACCAGCTGCATCTCCTCGAGCGGCTCGGGAGGCAGGTCGATCTCCATCGGGCGGGTACGCCCCAGGTACCGGCCGATCGCCACCTCGATCTGGCCCTTCGTCGCCAGCACCGGGCGGACCAGCTTGCCGCTCGCGAAGGCGATGTCATCGAGGGCATGGAGGTCGAGCGGGTCGCTCGTGGCCACGAGCAGCGGTCCGCGGCGGCACTCGCAGAGCAGCTCCAGAGGGAGCACCCCGTGCTCCTCGACGATCTTCTGCGGAACGAGCCCGCGCACGTCGGCGGGGACGTTGCGCGCGGACAGGTCGACGACCGGGATCCCGAACTGGCGCCCCAGCGCCCAGACGAGGTCGGTCTCGTCCAGGAGGCCGAGGTGCACGAGCGCATGGCCGATGCGGCCGCCCCGGCGCTTCTGCCACTCGAGACCCATCCGGAGTTGCCGGGTGTCGATGGCTCCACCCTGGACGAGCAACTGGCCGATGGGTACCCGTTTCATGCTTGCTCCCCCGCCCTTCCACGACGTGCCGACACACGTCTACATCACACACTTTGTGCCAGGAGGTGCGAGAAGCAAGTACCCTGACCAGGCTACTTCTTTGGTGGGGGCTTCTTCTTGGAATTCTTGGAGATTTCTGCTATCCGGGCGGCGGCCTTCTTGGCCGCGGTGGTCTTGGGGAAACGGTTGACCACGTCCTGGTAGATGGCCTTGGCGTCGTCGCGGAGGTCGAGGGCCATCATGGCCTCACCGGTGCGGAAGAGGGCGTCGGGCGCCTTGTCCGAGCGCGGGAAGTCCTGGGCCACCTTGCCGTAGGAGAGCACCGCCTCCCGGTACCTCTTCTCGCCGAACGAGATCTCCCCCAGCCGGAACCAGGCGTCGGCCGCCCGCGGATCGGTCGGCCATTTCTTCACGTACTCGTCGTAGAGCTGCCGGGCCACGGCCCGCTCCCCGGCCTGTTCCTGCTGCTGGGCGAGCGCGAAGAACTCGGCCTTGTCGGCGGGGCGCTTGAGCGCCTCGGCCCGCTTGCGCCCCTCGTAGTCCTCGAGCGCGCCGGCGCCCTTCAGCGCCGCGAACCGGGCGTCGGTGTCCGACTGGAGCTCGGCGACGCGCTGGGCCATCTGGAGGAGGCGATGCTGCTCCTCCTCGAGCTGCCCCTGCGTGCGCGTCAGCGCCTCCTGCAGCCGATCCTGGTTGGCGACGACGTCCGCGCCGCTCCGGTGGGCGGTGGTGTTGAGCTCGTCGAGCTTCTTCTGGACCTCGGCGATCTTCTGGTCGACGCGGGCGATGCGGTCCCGGATCACGGTCTTCTGCTCCTCGAGCTGCCGCGTGTTGGCGGCGCTCTCCGCCTCGACCCGCTGGATGCGGTCGTCCATCTGGCGTCCCTTCTCGACGGGGACCCAGCAGGCGGAGGCGGCGAGAAGCAGAGGGAACGCGATCCGGGTCGTCATCCGTTCACGTTCCGTCTACTACTGCGCCACGAGGTCGTCGCGGCGGTTCTGGGACCAGCAGGACTCGACCTGCTCCGTGCAGATCGGACGCTCCTTGCCGTAGCTGACCGTCTTGATGGCCTTGGCGGGGACGCCCAGGTTCACCAGGAACTTCTTGGCTGAATCGGCGCGGCGCTGGCCGAGCTGCAGGTTGTACTCGACGGTCCCGCGGTCGTCGCAGTTGCCCTCGACGGTGACCTTGGTGAAGGCCCGGTCCTTGATGCAGGCGGCGTTCCTGGCCAGGATGGCCTGGGCGTCCTTGGTGAGGACCGCCTCGTCGAACCCGAAGAAGACGGGGAGCAGCTTGCCGCCGCCGGCGGGACAGGCCACCGGGACCGCGGTGACGCACTTGCCGGCCTGGCAGGCCTTGCCGGAGCCGCAGGCGGCGTCGCTCGTGCACTCCGAAGGCGGAGGCGGCGGGGCGACG
>Ga0315295_10001643_pt1 | contig 19132 bp, 26 predicted proteins | sample YL17G14_0_MG_FD_204453 | JGI IMG/M metagenome (GOLD analysis project Ga0315295, IMG submission 204453) | Sediment microbial communities from Yellowstone Lake, YNP, Wyoming, USA - YL17G14_0 | ecosystem: Environmental > Aquatic > Freshwater > Lake > Sediment | place: USA: Wyoming | collected... | reverse complement strand
GAATACAAATTAATAAGTAACGGGATAAACTACGATAAAGCTCACGATACGGCTAATAAAATAGAGTTATTTTATAGGAAGTTAGGCAATTATGGGATGATGAAGAATAAAATAAGAGAAATTTGTAAAGAAATATAAATTAACCTTCCATTTAAAAAAATTAATATCATGAAGTTTGAGCCAAGATGTCACATCTGTACGTTTGCTCGTAGAGATGAGCTACACAATGATCACTTAAACAACAAACTAAGCTTAGTAGAAATTGGTTATAAATATTTCCCTGGAAGAGAAATTAAGTATGAATCTCGCGCCCTTTCAAAGCATTTCAAAAAACACTTCAATGCTGACAAGGACGTAGCGGCTATATCTGTAGCTCAAGCCACTCCCGCATTAAGACAATCTGTTTATGGTACACCAATGCTCGTTACTGAAGAACGTGTGTATAATGAATACGTTAGGAAACGATTATCAGCCACCGCTGCACTAGAAGAAGCTTTAAGAAACTTGATGGAAAAGGCAAATTTAATTGAAGATGAGTGGATTTCTATTCACCAAGCAAGCAAATGTAGTGTTTGTGGAAGGGATGATAATAAAGAAACTCTCGGTAAAATGTTGGCTATTTTTAAAGAACTAAGAGAAATGCATAGCGCACTAATGAAAGTTAGAAACCCTATTGAGATATTTAAAAAATTTTTTGAGCAGACTTTTGTTATATTTGTCGATAAGATTATGGAACTTTACATGGAAACTCTCCGAGAAAAAGGCAAGATGATTAGTGAAGCGATTAATCAGTATCTTAGAAGTGAAATTAGCGCAGCACTTTTATCCCGTCGGGTTGCAGAATTGGAAAATATGGGGACCGGAGAATTAGAAAGACAAGTTAAGGAACAATTCAAGAAGATTCTTCAGAATGTCCGCAAAGAAATGGATGTTGCTTTATAAGATTTTTTGTGATAGGATATCAATAGCTTGGCATTAGAATCTTTCAATTCTTGTGAATGTGAATATAGGAATGGAGTTGTTTCTATTTCTACCTCTTGTAAATGGCATATACTTGAACCATATATAATATGGTCTGCTTGTGAACAGGACATGCGTGATTTTAAATTAAAAAATGGCTAGTAAGAAAAAAATAATTGCGTGTTTTGCCGACTCTCCGACCGTTCCAACTGGATTCGGACAGGTAATTAAAAATATATTTGTCCCTCTAGCTAAATCAGGACAATATGAAATCAAATTATTTGGAATTAACTACGCCGGCTACCCACACGATCTCCCTTTTAAGATTTGGCCTGCTAATAATCCTTTATTGTCAGTAGGACGTGTTGGTGATCCTTACGGAAGAGAACATTTAAAACAATGGCTTCAAGAGCAGCAATTCGATCTTTTCTTTTTGTTGAATGATGCATGGATACTTCGAGAATTTATACCACCGCTTCTCGATCCCATTAAAAAAGCAGGAAAACCTGTTGTAGTTTATTTTCCAATAGATTGTGATGAATATGATCCACAGTGGTATGAATGGTTAAAAGAAGTTAGCTTAGCTGTTACTTATACTGAATATGGTAAAAATATAGTTAAAAAATTATGCCCTGATATTAATATTCAGGTTATTCCTCACGGATGTAATCCGATGGTATATCATCCTCTGAGGAAAGATGATCCTAGAGTTAAAGAGCTTATTGAAAAAATTGATGCAAAATTTGTATGGTTGAACGTCAATGTTAACCAGCCTCGCAAGAATATTCCTGCAAGTATCTTAGCAATGAAGAAATATATAGAACTTAGTGGAAATGAGAATGACCGATTAATTTTGCATATGAAAGAGGCTGATACATTTGGTTATCATCTTCCAATGATAGCTAAGCATGTATTTCCTGAAGGGGAGCATAAAGAAAGAAGAGTTCTTATTTCATCTCAACGCCTTCAAGATTCTGATATGAATATTCTTTATGCTGCTTCTGACGTGGTTATTACTACTACACACGGGGAAGGATTTGGATTAAGTATGGTTGAGGGGATTTGCGCGGAAAAACCTATAATCGCCCCTAATCACACAGCTATTCCAGAAGTTACTGTTGGTTGTGCTTATTTGACTGATCCAGGGCTAAAACACTGCGCTTTGCCATTTCAAAATGATAGAAGTATATTTCGATACTTCGTTAACCCTGATGATGTTGCAAGAGCTATGGTCGAAGTTCGTAATAATTATGATTATTGGCAGAAAGAGGCTAGAAGGGGGCGTAAATGGTATTTAGAAAATGGGCAATGGGTTAAGCACATTATACCAAAATGGCAAGCTATTTTTAATGAGCTACTTCAATGATAGTTTTTGAATTAGAATTAGCTTGTTCTATGGTCAGATCTTATCTCGGTCCTCGTCGTCTTCTAATAAGCTCTATTGCTTTTACGGACACTCAGTTACTCAGCATACGCTCGATGAATAGGCTGGAATTTATAAAAGAAGTAGTGGGAGATTGGGCAGAAAGAATCTCTCACGAAGAATGTTGCAAAGAATTTCTTGTTTGCAGAGCAATTGACGCAGATAAAGGTATTTCAGAAGACATACTTTCTAAGGTTGTTATAAGAAGAGTAGAGACGACAGAATTTCATAGTGGCAATTCTGCGATCTAAGGTCGTTTAAAGCTTACAATTTGACCAATATGGCTAGCTCGGGCTTCAGCTACTCGTTTAGCTGTCCGATCTTCTCCCATTAAAACTTTAGCTGCACGAGCCAAACAAACGGCAATGTCACTGCTGGTAGTCGATGAATGATCTACTTTTCCATTTTCTTTCAATTCTAAATTTTTTAATTCCCAAATTAGTTGTTTAGCCCCATCTCCTCCAATTTTAGGATGAAGAAGATGAACTTGTTTATTGTATAAAAGAGCATATAAACTATCCCAATCTTCTTTTTTTAAAGGAATTTTTTCTGCGTCTATTCCTGCCATCATTAGATCTTGGATGTGGGGCGCCGATGACCATTGATCATAAACAACTTTATCTAGAAGCCACCATTCTGATAGCTCTTTAATGGTTTTTAAAACATTAGCAAAATCCACTTCTCGTCTAGGTTTTTGTGTTGGAATCCAAGCTTCCGCTGCTCCTATAAACATGTGTTCTTCAATACCTCGGACAGTTCTAATGGGTTTTAAGTAGGCTACTATCATTCCGAATGCATCTTTCCTTTGGCCAGGATCGCACGCAATTACAATATGCTTGGTAGTTTCGATATCTTTCCACATAATTTCTTTACCGATCATATCAGTACGTACATCTTTCACTATTAAAGATGATGTCGTATTTTTGGTGTGAAACAATGCTGGAATTTTGTCATCAACGCATCCATCAATACGCCAATCTTCCTCCATCCAAGGGTTTTGCGCACCAGGAGGATCAGCCCCAAAATCGCGCTTTGCAGCCACAGGATTTTCACTGAACTTATTTTGAATATAAGGATCGTCAAGTGGAAGATGGGGATTAAAATCCCAAGTCGAATGCACGAACCACAAAACATTGGGGGGTTTTTTCTCTTTAGCTTCTTCAATTAGTCTTGTTATTTTATCACCTTTCACTATAGGCGACGATATACAAATCATTTTGGACCCAAATTTTGACAAAGTGAGAAGTGAAGCGCTTAGGGTATCATATACCATATCCACACCTAAACGAGAATCTGTTTGCATAAATCTGGCAATTTCATCTATTACTGCAATGTATCTAGTTTTTCCTGCTATACCAGCGCTGTTAGCTCCAGTGTTGTCAACAAATATTTGCTTGTGAAGATATCGAATTTCTTCAAGATTCTTGACAAATACTTTATCAAGCGGTATTCCTAATGCTATTGCGTGATTTTTTAAAGCTTGGTTGTATTTTGTGTACCAAGGAGAGTTTTCAAATATACCATCTACCGCTGCAAATATAGTGTCTTTTGATTGTTCAACTTTGGTAGTACAGCAAGTTGCATAAATTTCTTGACCAGGAATTAAACCCCACGTTTTTTGTGGATTTTCCATTAAAAGAAGTTTATGAAGTTCATAAAGAAGAATAATGGCGGCTAATACTGATTTTCCGCTATTGTGAGATACTAACCCATTAGCTACAAAGCTATTCCCAACGGGGACGTGGATATCATAAAGTTCTTGATCTTCTACTTTTTCTATTTTTCTTATTTTTACTTTAATATATTCCCCCCATCCAGCTTTTTGAATTTTATATTTTTCCGTGGGCAAACGAGGACTATCAATCAATTTTTGAAGCTTTTTTTGTTTTTTGGAAGAAAAGAATCCTATTGTCGAATAAAATTTCTGTAACCATTGATAACCTTTTATTTTTAATGTATAAGAAGTGTTTCCAGTAAGTTCTTTCGAGTTATATTTTCTTGTAGGGGAATTGGAGTTAGAGGCTACTATTCCCAGGTTTAAAAGAAGTAGGTGGACTTGTTTTGCCAATACTGGAGAAACTGTAGTGAGATTTAAACAATCTGTGGATACACAACCGTCAGCTTCAAATAGTCCTCTTAAAAATTGTATAACAGTTTCTTTATCACTTTCTAGGATTAACTTAGGTATTTCTTTTGTTGGAGCTTTCCAGCCTTTATTATATCCCATAGAAGCAAATTTATCTGCTAATTTAACGTCTGAAAATTCATAACTCCATTTGTTAGGATATTCGAATGATGAGCCTTTGTGAAATTGTTTAAGCCATGTTAAAGTTTCATCACAAGATCCACTTATTTTGAATACATAGTTAAACGGTTTCCTTCCAGTAATACACCCATCTCCGATTAACAAACCCGTAAAAAAGGAGAGATTCGGATTATGTTTTTTAGTCCCAAATAAATTTTGATTTAAGGGAAGTATTAGGCGATTCTTAGTCGTCAAGTTTTGGCATTCAATAAAATTATCTGGTTTTACACATCCATGTCCGTGAATGAATTTTCTATTTTTTTTAATTATTCTCCATCCACACCCGCATTCGCACAGTGGCATCAAAGGATTTTGTTTTTTAGGTATAGGGAAATGTTTGTTTTTCCCTTGTGCGGTGAGGAAAGGATGAATAGGACTACACTTAACAGAAAACCCAAATTGAGTGGTAATTTTGTATGTAGGTTTTATCCCTTCGGATATAAATTGTGTGACTTTTTGAATGCCATTTCTATTCCAAATTGTTTTAGGTTTTTGGTCTAATCTTACTAAGCCATCTTGAGTAAGAATTAATGAATCCCCCGAAAGCGACCTCATGCCGCACATTCCCAAAAGGGTATTATATTTTGGATGTGGGATATCATCTTGTTTTATTTGGCATTTAGGACATACATATATACCATTTCCTACGTCTTCAAACAACGTTTCTTCTTGGAGTTGCTGAGGAGACCTACCCCAGCAATCATATGGCATCTGAGGATTAGGCCCAGGTTCATTACATTTTGGGCATAGCAGGCTATAAAAATCTCTGATATATTGATACTGACGAGTGTATTCCCAAAGAGTTTGTAAACCAAGTCCTTCAGGATCAGTTGTAAAATGGATGATATTCTTAAATGTTCTAAATTGGGAAAGATCCAAGACTATTGTGGAAACACCTCTTGATTCGCGATTTTTGATGATGCCGCCAAGGCGTTCGGCTAATTCGTCAATTTCGGAGTCAAATAGGTCTTGAATTGCCGAATTTTCTGTGTTATTATTAGAAGAGAGCATAATCTACAATATGTAGAACTAATTGGAGCATGATAAGGAGTATGCTATGAAAACTTTATACGCTAAGTTGGCTAGAGCAGGCGTCACAATGGTCCGCAGAGAGCTTGAAATCTATGGACCTGGGAGTGTGTCCGCAATGTTCCCGGAAATCTTCCTGGAGCCAGAAGACGTGCCATCCTTAGATGAAATTGATAGGCTTTTGGGATGCTGGAATGATCCAGAGGGAAGGATTTAAAAATGTTAATTCCAGAATGGTTTTGGGGAGTCATCACTGTCCTAGTTTCGGGAATATTCTGGTTGCCAATTAGTGTTCCACTGTCTGTTTGGTGGATACGTCACCAATACAAAAAGCAATTGAAAGCCGAGCAGGAAATGTTAGAGAGAATGAGGGCAGCGATGGAAGCAGGTAATTTAGTTGATCAACAAGGTTTTCCTTTGCAATGAGAGTAAAAAATCCTCCTGAGCCACGAGTTTTTCGTAAAACATGTGAAGAACTAGCTCATGATTTCCATCTAAGGATAATGTATTTATTTCATAATAGATCTATAACTAAAGAAGAAATTTTAGACGCTATTCATAGATTTTTGAAGGGTGAAAGTCCAGAGTCTATTTTGGATTTTCATGTAAAGGAGATGTTTGATGGAACTAGAAAAAGAATCACTACCATTACCTGCACTCATAATAGAGCTTGAGGATATTGTTTTGGCTTATGCTGAGGGATATCCACTTGAGAAAGTCATATGGGTGGAGTATGAAGATCAAAAAGAAGCTAATAGAACAGTAATCACAGTTTGTAGTGTTCAAGATGATATAAAATACACAAAGACATGGCAAGTTGGGTATAACGAGATAAACAAAAAAGAAGCTTTGGTTCATGCTTTTAAAGAAACTCCAGTATTATGAAATTTCCAAGCATAAGATGTTACGGTTGTGGAAAAGTAGTGGAATGCCAAAAATATAACCCTGCTTATGCGGAATATTCTGTGAACTTATGTAGTTCATGCGCAACTAGAATGATGATAGAAAAAGCTTTTCTTTTCGATCTATATCTATTTGAAAAAGATCTAGGGTAGCATGCGCGTTTATAAATGTGATATTTGTAACAAATACCGCCCAACGGATTCATAGACACCCTGGAAAAAGCCAAGCAAAACGCGCGTCGCCCCTGGTGATGATCGGGAAGATCCCGAGACCACTGCATGGAAACTGGGTTTGATCTGATGGAGGCTCCGTTTCTGTGTGGTTTCAACCTATTGACAAATAGGAGGCGATACGATAGAATGAACGATATAGCAAACCACATAGACCCGTGGGTAATACTACTTCCGTTTTCAGCTTGGCTCGCGAGTGGGTGCAATGAGCGTGCTAGCAATATCTACACAGTGTACCTAATCTCCCTGTTCGTTTTCCGCTGGTTGGGCACCTGACGGTATTGACAAATGACCCGTCACCTGGTATGATAAAGTTACCCCTGATGCTGGCTTCGATGTGCGCCATCGGGGAGCGGGGGTTTCCCTTCGGGGTATTGACAAATAGCTCCAACCCTGGTATATTGAGATCAGAAGGAGAACAAAATGGTAATGTGTGGAATCATCACATGCGGTATCTCAGTCATCTTGGCTCTTCTATCGTGGGTGGAATCTTGTTCCATTGTTGACTGCGAGTCGGGTAAGCCACGGACAGTAGCCATCGACGCTTGAGTGCTAGGGAGGAACGAATCATGGTAACAGATCTCGTTCGTCACCAGCAAAAATCTGGTGATGTTTATTTTTGTTAACAGAGAGTGTGATTATTTATGCAATTTCTGTGATAAGATTTTTCACTGGAACGATGTAAAACGTTGTCCTTGGATTGAATTGCTTATATGTAAGTCTTGTCTTGAAGAACGTTTGATAGAAAGGGCTATTTATTATGATCGTTACGCTTTCAGGGTTAAGGTTATTAATTGCTAAATTCCAAAATTGGCTAATACTATTTGGAGCTATTTTTGGAATATATGCTTTTAAGTTAATGCAAATAGGACATGTTATTTTGCATGCCGTTTCTAATTTCTTCGGATTTGGTTGTCCTTTGGGCTAATGAAAATTTGTCGATCCTGTAAAAATTTTAAACCTTCCCAAGAATTTTATAAATGTGTGGGAATTCGTGAGAAGCAATCTTATCGATGCGCTATTTGCTTAACTGAACAGAGTTCAAAAAAGCGATTAGACATAGATCATGATCATAAATCGGGGGAAATAGGAGGGCTTCTTTGTAACCAATGTAATCAACTCTTAGGAAGGGCTTTGGATAATCCTAAAATTTTAGAAAAAGCGTCAAAATACTTGCAAAATCCTCCTATCCGGGGCATTTTTGTTTCCAAATTAGTTTAAATAGCAAGAGGAGGCTTTTATGCAACGTATAATCTTAGGACAAAATGATCTTATTATCGACCACGACCGAGCCCGACGAGCACCACAAAGAGAGCTTTCATTTTATGGTGGTATTAGACGTGGATTGGAAAAGGCAACAGAGGGTCTTGAAGAAGTGGAAAATATCGTCCAACAGCTCGCAACTTCAGACAAAGATAATATAAGATTACAAAGGTACTTATCAAATGTGGAAAAGCTATATGAGGCTGTTCACAAAGCCACTACTAAAGCCAGCCGAATAAAAGTAAGCACAGGTGGTGAAATGCAATGAAAATAAAATATTAGAATTTGAGAATTGGTTGGAAACGACCTTTGTGCCTAGATTTTTCGATGCTAGTTAGTGGAGATGTTATGAAAATAAGAGCTAAAGATATTATTAATAGAAAGATAGCACGTCCTCTTCCAGAGGGTATGGAATCTCCCGCCCCTGGTGATGAGATGGCTGGTCCGGGTGGAGATCCCTCAATGGGTGAGGAAATGCCTGCTGAAGCCTCTCCAGAGCGAGAACAGCCACAGCAAGAAGATGTACCGACAATGGTTAGACGAATTTCCCAGGATTATCTCGGTGATGAGAAGATAGGCGAAATCCAAGAAGCTATTATGAATTTAATTGGATTTGTCACTCCTGAGATATCCAAAGATGTTGCAAAAGATTTTGGTAAATTCATGGAAGCAGCGGCAATTCTAAAAGCTAATCTTAATGCCCTTCTTGTGATGCAGACTCCTCAAAGGGGGTTAAAGCAATTACAATTGTATCCCGAAGAAACTCCAGCAGGGCTACGTTCCGACATTTTAACCTAATGGATATAAAGAGGTAAATCTGAAGAACATTATCAATTGGTTATTTAATATGAAAATATTAGCTAAAAAAGATCTCCTAGAAGTGACGGGGGAGAAGTTTGGCAAGTATGTAACTGAGCTTGGATATACCAATTATCAATATGAGATAATCCCAACCCCACATATGAGTAATCGTGGACTTCTTCATTCTCGTGGATCTTTTACTGGTCCTGGTCCTTATAAAGATACTTCCCGTCCCGTCGAAGATGAATACTCTTATTCGTTTTTTGTATTAGAAGACCCAAATTATAAAAATTTACTAATACTCGAAGTGAAATTGGATAGCGCCATGATTGCTAAATTCAAGATTTTACCTGCTGGAATTTATAGTGTTGAAGGAAGTTTACCCCATGCTTAATAAAAGAGGAGAGTGGAAATGAAAATTAAAGCAAAAGACATACTAAAGAAGAAATCAGAAGAGATAAGAAAGAGAACTCCAGAAGAGGGAGAAGAGATTCTTCGTCGTATTCATGAAGCAGTATTTGATGTTGTTTCTAAAACGTTGGGCGTAGATAAGGCTGGATTTAACAATTCTCATGCTGTTGCTGGGGCTGCTACTAACGCAGCTCAAGAAGAAATAGATCAAATACTTGGGTGGAGTACTGCATTTCCAATAGGAGAAGGTCATCCTTAATATGAAAAAGATATTGTTAATTATTGTGATTTTGATAACTGCATCCAGCTATGCATACGCTGGTGCTACATGCACGATTACTTGGAGACAAGACCAGGATTGTGAAATTGTGGATCATTGGGCTCTCTTTATGGATGGAATAGGAATTCAGAGTTTAGATGGCTCTTGTGGTGGTCCAATGGTTGACTCAGCGTGGATAAGCGGATATGGAAATCATCAATTTACGCTAAAAGCGGTTACAGCAGATGGCTTTGAGTCAAACCCTAGCAACTCTATAGGTGCTACACTCCCTTTAGTTTCCCCTGTTACCCAATCGATGGAGTGTACTCCATAAAAGAATATAGAAAAATTGTAAAGACATTGGTGAAAGATTGGTGTAACAAAGAACCTCGCTGCTCCAATAAGAAAAAGCCTAGAAATAAGAAGAGATGTATGCTATCTTGTAAAGATAGGCTAGCGAAAAAATGTATACGTTATTATAAAATATTCGCTTGCAGCTAGTTTTCTAGAAAAATGAACCCCACTAAGTCAACAAAATCAACAGGTTGTAGTTGTAGATGTAGTTTGTGTGGCTTCCATTTTCCTTTGTACAAATCAGCTGGCCTTTGCCAAAAGTGTTTAATAAAAATATATACTGCTTTATACATGGATGAAGATAACTATCGTCCTAGAGGGGATTTTATTTAAATGGCTTGTCCTTGCTGTGCAGGTTTTATAGGAGAATGCCATAGCTCTTATATGTGTGTTTGCAGCACGGCTGGTGGATATTTGTGTGAAAGGTGCCATCAATGTGATTATCATTGCTGTTGGACTAATTGTACTAATCTTGCAGCTAGGATACAAACAGCTGTAAGTATCGATAAATATTATTATAAGTATCGATAAATATTATTATCATTACCGTTATGGCTCTATTTAAAAAAAGGAAAGCTCTAGCTAGAAAAAGGAAAGCTCTAGCTAGAAAAAGAAAAGCTTTAGGAGTATATTATAGACCTTATAATATGTTATCTACTTATGGTAGTGAAAAATGTGAATTTTGTACTGGGAAGATATGGTTAGGCCCCCATTATCATGGTTACTATTTGTCATTCGGTGTTCCTAAAAGTGGCATATATATGACGATAATTGACGCTTGTTTTTTAATGGATAGGAAGATTTGGGAAGATTTTTATATCCCTGATTATAGAAAATAATGAATACATGGATTTCTGTAACATATTCAGGTAAACATACTACTAGTAGAAATATCATCCGTGAAGATATTTGGTGGGATTTTACAAATTTATTATATCTCTGCATTTTGATGGACAGAAAGATTTTGGAGGATTTCTATGTGGCTGGAAGTGACATTTGTTAATAAGAATGGAATTGATATTGAGCGATTCTGGTTTCATGAAGATGATATAGAAAGAACTATGATAACAGCATGCTTGGCTATGGATAGAAGATTGGCTGCGGATTTTCATATAGAGTCGCAAAAGGTGTAGTATGAACCAGAATTTTACATATATACTAATGGATAATATTAAGAAAATACATATATATATAGAAATCGACATTCTTGTTATATTGCTAAAAATGATGAAGAACTTTTGAGTATGCTATTGCACGCTTGTATATTATTAGACAAAAAAGGAATTGACTGATTTTTATGTATGGTAGGAAACATATATTTGTTAGATGGGGAGAAAGGCATGAATATTATTTACCTATGCTTTCTCATTTGATAGCGCACAATAGTAAGGAGTTTTTTAGTCACATATCATGGGCTTGTATAATGCTAGATAAGAGAGTTATTAGTGATTTTTATGTGGAATAGGTGGAGGTGAAATATGGGAAATATGTATGGATTTATTGGAATTAAGGCAGAGAAAGAAGGTATTACGCATCATCATTATATTCCTATTTTAATCTTATTTGTGCTATTAATTTAGATAATAAAAATACTACACGCTGCATGTTATCTACTTATGGTAGTGAAAAATGTGAATTTTGTACTAGGAAGATATTTACTAAATGAATATTCATGAGTGGGCAGAATATGACGAATATCTTAATATCGTATGTGCTATCAATCTAGACAAGTATATGGATTGTTGCCATTTATGGGAATTCTGGTGGAAGGTGTGAAGGATGCAAATTAAAAGAAGAGGTCGAATAGGTGCGTGTATAGAATGGGATGAGAATGTTCATCACCTTAATCCTTTTTTATTAAATGGGGTTTTAGAATTACAGAAGGAAATAGAAATAGTGCTTATAAGAGCTGCAATTTTTATGGATAAGAAAATATTAAAAAGAATTTTACTTGGTAAATCTATGAAACAAGTATATATAAAATGGGCAACCATCGCAGGTCTTGGAAAGCATGCTGGATTTATATATCCTGTAGTGGAAAAAGATAACTTCACATTGACACAAATTGCTGTATTTGTGGATAAAGGTTTAATAGAGGATTTTTACGTCTTATGATAGATATGCGCATACTATTAGCATTGGGTTTAGACAATATGACTCATGGTCGAGGTGATGCTCTTTATCAATTTGCTAAAGGATATTTCACTATAGATCAGTTAATGGAGATTATGGTTCCTCCTCCCTCTTTGTTTAAAAGAGTTTTATTAAGTGGGCGTGTAACAGATTTATTAATGTCAATTATGTTCGTTATGTTGTTATTTGGGGGATGCTAGATAAATGAAAATAACGGCTGAAGATGTAATAACTAGAAAGATAAAAGCTCAGGAAGAGATGGATGAAGCAGTCGTAGAAGCAGTATTAGACGCTGCTTTGCTAGATGATTCTTTGGAACTGATGCGAAGGATTGTTCAAGTATATGTAAATACTCTTTCTCCGGAAGAAAAAGCTAAATATCTAGAAGGAGAAAAAGAATATCCACATGAGAGGTTTGGTCCCCGCAAGCAGCCAAGGGAAGAAGAAGCTCAGGAAGATGATGAGGAGGATGATATGGGAAAATCTCCATTTTGCTCATCTGGTCAACATCATCTTTGTGAATCAAATCTAAGTTGTGAATGCAAGTGTCATTATGATCCCGAAAGGGAATAAGCACATGTTTATTATGCAATACGATTTTATAAGCTCTTATAAGCCATTTTGGAATCAAATTTATAAAATTCAAGACGCAATCGATTTGGATAAACATCAATATAGAAAGACTTAAAAGAACAGCCAGATCTTAAATAGTTATTAAGATAAGGAGCTGACTACTTGAGATGTCTGTTGGAAAAGATCTATTAACAGATGCGGATAAGATAGGCGTATTTCCTGATCCATCTACAGCCTTAGTGGATGGCACAAAAGCTGTTGCTTTGGCGGCTACTCCAGAAGCTTTAGCTGCTTCCACTTCTGTAAAAGCTGTATTAGTTCAAGCTCTTAGAACCAACACAGGATTAGTATTTATTGGAAATTCTTCTACTCAGAGTATTTCCCTTTCTGCTGGAGAAGGAGAAACCCTTTGGATAGATAATCTTAGTAAAATTTATATCAAAGTAAATGTCAATGGGGAAGGAGTAGCTTATCACGGAATGTAAATATGGGTTTGTTTGGTGGTCCTCTTACTTTATATAATACAACCAGTGGCTCTGTTGGATATGATATCTTCGGAGATGTAGCAACTCAGACTATCTCAGGGGCATCGCAAGCAATCACAGTAGTAGATGGTGATGCCTATCGACCGATTAGCTCTGATGCACAATATACTCTCACTGCTGAACCTACGATAGCCTCCGGGCGCAATGGGCAATTGGTTGTTATAAAGAATGTAGGAACTGATAATATTATCTTGCAAGATGTTAATGCTCTTGGTGGCAGTAATTTAAGATTAACAGCTAATACTTTGACTATTCAACCTGGCGGCAGCATGGGGTTGATTTATGATTCAACCATAGGTTTTTGGATTGAACAATATCTTTTGAATCCACAGACTTTTACTCCAGAAATTTGGAGTTTTACCGTTGATGGAGCAGGTTCTCTTACTCATGAATGGGGAGATGGTTCTACAGCTAATGATACTGCCCCCGCATTTGTGGCATCTTATGTAGGGGCTCCCAGCTCTGCTAGTGTGACTTTGACCGCTTCGCCTGATCCTGGTTATCCATACTCTCTTCCTTCTCCATATACCAGCGGGACAGGTCCACAATATTTCCGTGCATCGACACGGAATGGCTCTAGGGCATTCAGGTTAGATGCTACTGTAAGTGGTGAAGGTTTGACTGCTTATAACTTCGTTACTTATCGGGCTCCAAATTATTGTGGAATAGATACAACAAGTGGAGTGTTAAATTCTGCTCAAATAAACGCTCTTACTAACGTCGTGCTCGATACTGATGCTTATGGCTCTTATGCAGTTAATGCTTCAGGAGTTAATTATATTTGGTTTGCTCATGTAGATACAGATACAACACCTTATTTCTCAATAGCTGGAATACGTGCTCAATTTGATGCAAAACAGATTTCATTTTCTCATACTTCTACTTATTTGAAAGTTAGTAATTACGATACTTATCGCTCTGTCCCGTCAGGACTTGGTTCCGTTACAGTGGTTACAGCCAGCACTATTTCTCCTAATCTTCGATATTTCGGATCATCTACGAGTACTGGTCTTTTAAGTGAAGCGACTTATGAAGTGTTTGGCACAACAGATATTTTAGAAACTCTTCCAGTATCAAAGACTATTGATGGATCTGGTAGTAAACGAGCCTATATGGTTTTTCCATCTCGTTTAACAACTCCTACTTATCTTCAGGTAAATAGCTATATTGCGGGGTTAACCGACGCTAGTACTCAAAGTGATACAAACTTATATGGATATGTAGAAACATACCGCCAAGTATATGCTAATAATACTGGACTTGGCAATGTGTCGCATACGTTTACCACATCACTTCCAGTAAATAAAACTTATGGTGGTCCTAATTCTCAATCTACTGCTCTCTCGTCTGCTCAGACTATCGCTTTAGATGACTCTTCTAGTGGCTCCTACAATTTGACAAATAATAAATATAGCTCCGTAACAATTACCACTACAGCGGGCGAATATGCTTGGTATTGTTATCGTTCTACACTTGGTAGCAGCACTATGAATTTTGGAATTGATAGTGAGCGAGCTGCATTTAGCCGTATCGGTACAGGTACAGTATCAGTTACCAATGAGCAAGGTTATGTAGAGACTTTTGAACAATGGCGGTCAGATATTACCAATCCTACAGGTGGAATTAATCGAACAATAGTAGCTCAAGCTTCCGCTTTTAATAATCGTTTTTATATGGGTCCTTCCACCAATGGTACGGCGACTATTACAACTGCCGAAATTCTTAGCTTAGACGACACTGCCGATGGAGAATCTGGTCTTTACTCTACTCAAGCTAGAACATGGACAGCTATCAAAATCGAAGCAGGCGAATATCTTTGGTATTGTCATCCTAGTAGCATTTCTGATCTAGCTACTATTAAGGATGGTACTACTGGATTTGCTGTTGCTGGCTCTTATAGAAATAATATTAGTCATACAAATGATTCTGGATACACTGAAACTTATCGATGTTGGCGTTCTGATAACTCTGGAATTTACCCTTCTGGAGAAAATATTGTGGTAACTTAATATGCCAATTAATATTACAGGAGAATTCCAACCTTCAGATGGTGTCCACGGATTTGATTTATATGATCCCCAGGATATTAAGGCTGGAAATATTAATGTTGTACTTCAGACAATATCTGGCGGCTCTTTTAAGGGAGGCACCCATGCGACAGCTCCAGTTGGAGAAGTAGTATCCCAAGTTAAAACTACAACAGGAGCGCCAACACATAGTGCCAGCTTAGGAACAATCTGTTGGAATTCTGCTGATTTAGAATCTTATACTAATAATAATGGCTTATCTGGTTGGACAAAGACTAGCTCTACTAGTATTGGCACAGTAACTACTATTTCAGGCGGTGTTGGAATTCAAACTGTTCCTGATCTTATTACTACATCAGGAGCAATTAATTTAAATATCAATTTATTAACAACAGGGGCAGACGTACTTGCTCCCGGAGACTTATTTCCATTTGTTGATGTATCGGTCGGTGTCGATCCTAGTTCTCAACGTAAAGTTACGTTTTCAGGAATTCAAGGAGCAATTACATTTCCAGTTACAAGTGTTTTTGGAAGATTAGGTAATGTAGTTTCTGCAACAAACGATTATACTTGGGCACAAATAGACAAAACAGTCTCGGCACTAGCAGATATTACTACTCGTCCTCATAGTGCTTTATCTAGTATTGGGGCTAATGATCACCATAATCAATCACATGTTTTAGCAACGAATTTAGCACTTGGTCCAGATCATACAATATCAGATACAAGTCCTGGACAATTTTTACGTGCTTCTAGCTCTAGTGCAGCTAATTTTCAATCAATTGGATTTAGTGATTTACCGGCGCATATTGTGATGGGAAGTGGAGTTGCAGGTCAAGCTGCCTTCTGGACTTCCACTAGCGGAATTGGAGGAGATAATAACTTCTGGTGGGATAATAATAAAAAGCGCTTTGGGATTGGCCCTCAGTTTGTAATGGGTAGCCCTGAGGTAAGATTACATGTTGTCAACAGTGCAGGCGCAGCCCTTGGCCCTGGGGATTGGACAATTAGTGGAGTAACTGCCGCATTTCAAAATAACCCGACTACCGCCACAAACAACGAAGTAAACCTTACAGCTGGAACCGCTGGAATTGCAGCAATCAGCTTTGGTGATAGTGTTAAGCGGGATGTGGCTTGGATTGAATTTGATAATTCTACCAATACGATGCGCGCAGGTGTTGGGGCAGAGGGTTGGCGCACCTTTTCTGACGGAGATGTTACAGTTGGCACATCTGCTGCTCCATCAGCAGGTGTACGATTTGATGTAGTTGGTGGCAGTATTCGTACTGATAATCAATTTATCTCGATTTTAGCGTCAGGCACAGCGCCGATTGCGGTGACATCCAACACTCTTTGTACTAACCTGAATGCCGATTTTCTTGATAATCTTCACGCGACGGAATTTGCTACCGCAGCTCATGCTCATGCTGCTAGTGATATCACAACTGGCACTTTAGCGGTTGCTCGTGGGGGTACTAATCTATCAACAACTGGAATTAGTGGAGGTATTCTTGGTTATACATCTTCAGGTATATTAGCTTCTTCTGTTCTTTTAACAAATAACGCACTTGTAATTGGAGGTGGAGCAGGAGCAACACCTCGACCAATATCTGCCGGGTTAGGAACGTCTACAACCGTACTCCATGGGAATTCGGGAGGCGAGCCAACGTGGTCTGGTGTTTCACTTACCACTGATGTACTAGGAATTTTACCTTTATCCAGTGGTGGAACTGGAACTAATTTATCTGCAACTGGAGGAACTAGTCAATATGTAAAGCAAGCAGGCGTGGGTTCTGTATTTACAGTTGGTGTAATTGCTGCTAGTGATATTCCAACTACAACTCTTATTGCTGGAGATGTTGTAGGGACATTAGGAGCAACAACAGTAGTAAGAATAAGTGGTGTGGCTTCCACCGCAGATCCATTAACACAGTATGTTCATAACACAATTGGAAGAACAATCAGTGCTAATCATATTTTTTCTAGTTATTCAGATATTCAACAAATAGCTGCTCCTGCAAATCCGTCAGCTGGAACTAGAAGACTTTTTACTAATAGCTCCACTGGAGAGCTTTCTGTAAGAACGTCTGCTGGAACTACAGTTTCGTTGGAATCTGGGGGAAGCAGCGCTGGAATAACGGGAAGTGGAGTTGCAGGTCAAGCTACCTTCTGGACTTCCACTAGCGGAATTGGAGGAGATAATAACTTCTGGTGGGATAATACTAAAAAGCGTGCTGGTTTTGGTACTAATTCTCCTCAATTTCCTGTGCATGTTACTATTTCAGGTGGGTCTATTCCTACTTATACAGCAGGAAATGATCCAACTATGCTTCTGCAACATAATTATCTTACTACGGATAATTGTAATTTAAGTCTATTAGCTGGAAACACTGGAACTTCCAGCATATTATTTGGATATAATGAGATTACTGGTGGTGATGGTGGATTTATAAAATATAGTAATCCTTCAAAATCTTTTGCATTTGGTACAAACAAAACTCAACAAGGTTATATAGACTCTGTTGGGAGATGGATGATTGGTCCAGGTACTCCCAGTGTAGCAGTAGATCGTTTACAGATAACTTCATCAGCAGGCTCGATTCCTTTATACACCGCCGGAGATGAGCCTACAGTTATAGTGCAAAAAAACTCAACTTCAAGTTTAAGTAGCATAATTAGCGTTTTAGGAGGAAAACTTGGTTCTAGTGTAATAGGATTCGCTGATGAAGATGATGATCAAGTTGGTTATATTAAATATCTTCATTCTACAAATTATCTTCAATTAGGTGCGGATGGAATTAATAAAGCTACGATAAGCACTTCTGGAGTTTCAATAAATATTGGATCTACTCCTGTTGTTCCATATTCCGCTTTAACTATAGGTGGACCGATTACATTTAGTGGAATAGGAAGTATCCCATGCAGCCATATATCTAGTTTAGGGGTGTCAGAGATATTTTCTGTGAATACTTTATTCGCTCGTAGCATTAATAGAATGCATATTTATCTCGATTATGAGAATAAATATACTGATTCAGAATTTAGAATTGTTCGTGATGGGGCTGACTATACGGATGTAGCAGCTAGAACTTTATTTTTGGTGGACGAAAATGCTGTATGTTGCGCTGGATCTGCAGGTGCCGCAGGTGCTTTTGCTTTGAGCCTACAAAATTCCGGTGGTTTTGCAGCCAAGATCATGCAAGAAAATTTACCTACATCACAGTATAATCGTGTAACTATTGAAAATACAATGTCAGGTGTAGCTAGTTCTACTATTTGCTCTCTGGAATTGGCAAACGGGGCTTACATATGGGACCCGGTAGCAAGCGTGCAACCACAAAATTTTCATGCTGGTGATAGATCATCTTTATTAACTCAGTGGATTACTGGAGGTAAAGAATATCTTTGTCTTGAAAGTCTTTGCAATGTTGAAGTGGTTCTAGATAATGACAATGATGAAACGGATTCAATGTTCAGAATTAGTCGTAATGATCATTTTAATAATAGTCTTTACTATATACCAGGAATATCTTTTTATGGAGAAACTTGTTTTAGTGTAACTGAAAGAGGTGTTGTTTACACACCTGCTTGGAAGGCACAACGCAAAGCTCTTTCTCCCTCTGCCACATATACACTAGATACGTGGAGTGATTTAGCGGGTTGTGATGACTTGTTGTTGGAGTGTTCTTTTTTTCCTAGCGGTTTAACTATAACTCTTCCTGCGGCATCTGCTGCTAATGCTGGTCGAATGCTTTGTATTAAGGACATTGACGGCAGCTCTCCATATTTTCCAATTTCTCTTAGCCTAGACGTTGACGGAGAAGGCGGAAGTGGGTACGCCTTTATCGAAGAATCTAACGCTGCTCGTTGGCTGTATTCCAATGGTACGATGTGGTGTGCGCTGACTCAGAAAAAT
>Ga0315295_10001642_pt1 | contig 19139 bp, 14 predicted proteins | sample YL17G14_0_MG_FD_204453 | JGI IMG/M metagenome (GOLD analysis project Ga0315295, IMG submission 204453) | Sediment microbial communities from Yellowstone Lake, YNP, Wyoming, USA - YL17G14_0 | ecosystem: Environmental > Aquatic > Freshwater > Lake > Sediment | place: USA: Wyoming | collected... | reverse complement strand
ACTGGATATTGATCTTCTGGCTGGCAACCATGTCGGCCATCCAGATTTCCTGCTTGATTCCCCTTATCTTGATTCTGTTCGGATTTGTGATATTCAGGATTTCATTAACCTCATAAGAAGTAGCAAATCTCTGGGTTCTGCCGGGATATCCTAATATCATGGTAAAATTACCTTTATTAAGATCTTTGATAGAGACCGGCAACCAATACTTTGGTTTAAGCGGTATATTATCTTTTGAGTAAGGGGCTGGCTTCCCGTCAGGACCTGAATATACCCTGAAAACACTGAAGTCACCTGTGTGACGCGGCCATTCCCAATTATCTGTATCAGATCCAAATTTCCCGATTGATGACGGAGGTGCGCCGACAAACCGTACATCATTATATCTTTCATATACAAGGAGGTAAAAATAATTCCCGCCATAAAAAGATGATACGGTTGCCCTGTGGTTCGTTCCTTCGGCAGCCTTTGATTCAATAGCTGAACGTGCTTCATTTATAGCTGAACTCCTGTCCTGTTCGCTCATCCCGGCTTTTACATTTGCCTGTATCTGATCAGTGACATCTTCTATTCTTATAAGGAATGTAACACTGAGATTAGGATTAGGAAGTTCCTGGTCCTTGGTCATTGCCCAATATCCATCCTTAAGGTAATCGTGTTCAATGGTACTGTGTGCCTGGATCTGGCCATAGCCGCAGTGATGGTTGGTAAGGAGCAGTCCCTGGGATGAGACTATCTCACCAGTGCATCCGCCTCCGAATATGACAATCGCATCTTTAATGCTGGCTTTGTTCAGGCTGTAAATATCTTCAGCTGAAAGCTTGAGTCCCAGCTCTGTCATTTTGCCAATATTGAGCTTTTCGATAAGCGGCAGAACCCACATACCTTCATCCGGCGCTGCCTTTAAACCAAGACCAGCAACAAGAATTATAAAAACTGAAATAAATTTTTTCATAAAGTATTTAATTTGATTTTGTAAAAAATAATCGTCAAAGATAACCTTATTATTTAAATGGAAAATCTGAAATCAATTGTCAGCTGAGTGTTAAACAGGCTGAATGATTTTCTGTGATATTGGGTGATGCCGTACTTCAGCAGAGCCTCCCTGTGAAACAATGTCGGATAACCTTTGTTTCTATTCCAGCCGTAAACCGGGTATTCTTCATGGATTTTCTCCATGTACTCATCACGGAACGTTTTTGCCAGCACTGAAGCAGCAGCTATCGGAAAAAACAATCCATCACCTTTTATTATGGTCTTATGTTTAATGTCTTTGTAAGGAAAGAATCTGTTCCCGTCGACCAGCAGAAACTGAGGCTGTTTTTCAAGACCTTCAATTGCAAGATGCATTGCTTTGATCGAAGCCCTCAGAATATTTATTTCATCAATTTCATTATTCGCGACAAATGCAACCTTCCACGCAATTGCAGCGTTTATTATTTCATCCTTCAATTCGAGCCGTTGTTTTACTGAAAGCTTTTTTGAATCATTCAATACCGGATGTTTATAGTTTTTCGGGAGGATCACAGCAGCAGCCACGACAGGGCCTGCCAGACAGCCTCTTCCTGCTTCATCGCAGCCGGCTTCTGTTAGATTACGGTATAAAAACGATTTAAGCATCAGTTCATTTTAGAATATACCACGATTCACTGTTTGCTTCTACATTTACCGGGATGGTAACCTCATTTTTTCTGTCAACCCGGTATCTGTGTCCCTTTTTGTCATTTTCACTTATTATGGCAAATTCTGAGAGTCCGGTATAATATATGTTCACTTTAAGATCTTTTTTTACGGGATGGCTGAGAGGATTGTAAACCATCAGCAAACCCTTCTCGTCATTAGCCGGATCTGCGTGTAATATTGCATCGATATCATTGCCGTCAGGTCGTTTCACATGAATAATGTCAGCATCAAGAATAGCACGATGCTTCTTATAAAATGACACCCATTTCTTAACAAGATCCAGTGTTTCAGGTGAATCATACAATCGTTTGCCTCTCCATGCTGCCTGTACTCCAGCTCCAAGCAGATCCGCAAGCCTTTGCCCGTAATGTGGAAGATGTTCTTTCAGCGGTTCGATGGTAGCCTCAGCACCACCTCCCTGGTATTCGACGAGAGGAACATGCATCCATCCCATTGAAGGTGTTTTTTCCCATGTACCATCAAAAATGTTTTGTCTTTCAATTATCTCCTGCTGCTGCCGGGGTAGTGACCAGTTACTCTCACGGTAACCCATTCCGGTCTTGCTGCTGCCGTTCAGGAAATACCAGTCAGGCACGGTCAGATAAACACCCCTTCCCCTGCACCATCTATAAAAATCTGTAATTGTTTTGAATTGTTTCCATTGTGAATCATCAAGTCCTGTGTGCCCGGGATGATTTGTCGAAGCGCATACATCTCCCGGATATGATCCGTCATGCTCAAAATTATCAAATCCCGTATATTCAATAAACCTGTATAATTTCTTAAAATATTCATCTCCCCATTTGCTTCCCAGGCATGGAGAGTTTCCGAACACAGGCTTAACACCTTCAGACATAACAACATCATTCTCTTTATCTATTGTCCGGCTTGCAAGCAAACTGTATCCGCCAAGAGTAATTCCTTTACTGTGGGCATAACTAGTCAGTTCCATGTACCTCTCCAGATTGGATATTGCAGTATCCTCAATGTTGAAACCGCTTCCAAAAGATAGGATTATCTTTTCGAATCCCGTTTCCGCACATTGATCCACAGCCTCCTTTATAGATTCATTATCAGAATATCTTAAGTGCATAAATACAGGATTTTCTGTGACCCAGGGTGCTATTGTCCGGTACATTTTCCTCTGTGCCAGCCCGTTTCTTTCCCTGTCAGAACTGTCATTTACCAGGATCCATGTCCTGAAGCTTGAAAATGATCCTCCTGATTTCACTCTTTCTGAAGGACCAATTACAGGCCTGCACTCAAGCATGGAGGGCTGAATCCTGTCGTAATTAACAATTGTTTTATAATCAGGATCTGGAACCCACCAAACAGATTTTTCGAAACAAGATTCTGAAGACATGCTTCCCCCAAAAGCATAATCTGTTTCGACATAGATGCCAGGCAAAATCCAGTTTTTCTTATCACCCACTGCACTTTCTGCCTCCACAAAAGCAAGTATCTCAGATATATAGCTGTTGATTAAAATTTCCCTGCCGGAATTGTTATTTACGGTAATCCATTTACAGATAAGAGGCAATCCATCGTAAATCTCATAGTGGACGACCACCTCTATCCCTTTTACTTCAGCATTATCTGTTTTTGCCACATATCTAAAGTCAATGCTTTTCCCTGCCGGGGGCCATGAAAGATCCCTGGGCATCCACTCAAGTCTTTTCTTCCATTCAAATCTAGGAATGATCCGTTCTATTCCGTATTCTTTTAGATAAAAAGGGGAAAGAGTATCGGGTTTCATTTCATTTATCCACTCCCGGGTAAGATAGTTATTTACCGGCTGACCGGTGAGCCCTCCGATTTTCATTGGTAATCCGTTGACAGTAATGATCGCCTCCGGCTTTACTGATCTTAAAAGTTCATTATTTGTGATATTGTTGCTAAAACCGATAGTCGCTCCATCCGGTTTAAGACTGAAAGTTCTTGTTAAAAGGCCATTTGTCATTATAAGCCTGTTGCCGGCATTTTCTATTGCAGCGATGTAACCTGATCCGTCCAGGAGCCAGTCTCTGGGACTCTTTTGGGTATCAGTACAGGTGAATGCGATAAGAAGTACCGACAGAACCACGAATTTCAGATCATATATTTTCCCCATACCTGATTGTTTTAATTGTGTTGAGAACATAAATATACTAATTGTTGAAAAAACTCTAAATTTGCTCAAAATCCGAAAAATGATAACTACCGAACAGATAAAAAATTTGTCGGAACGCCGTAATGCGTTGAGGAGGTATCTTTGACATTGATGTCAGGCTTAAGCAAATTTCAGACAAGGAGTCAGAAACCCAGCAACCCGGTTTCTGGAACGATTCTAAATCAGCTGAAGAGCTCCTTAAAGAAATATCACAGATAAAAAGCTGGACCACAGAATTCGCGAAGGTCAATCAGTCTTTTGAGGACCTGCAGGTCATCTTTGATTTCTATAAAGAAGGCGAAGCATCCGAGGAAGATGTTGATAAGCAATATGATAACTCCTTATCAATGATCGAGGATCTTGAGGTCAGAAATATGCTTCAGAATGAGGAAGACCAGCTTGGAGCGATACTTAAGATCAACTCGGGAGCTGGCGGTACTGAGAGCAACGACTGGGCATCAATGCTGTTAAGGATGTACCTGCGCTGGGCAGAAAGAAATAATTACCAGGTAAAAGAACTCGATTTTCAGACTGGCGACGAAGTTGGAGTCAAATCCGTTACCCTGGAGATTGATGGAGAGAGAGCTTACGGCTATCTTAAAAGTGAGAATGGTGTCCACCGCCTTGTAAGAATATCGCCATTTAACGCTCAGGGCAAACGACAGACTACTTTTGCCTCAGTTTTTATTTCTCCTCTGGTGGATAATAACATTGAAATTGAAATTAATCCTGCTGATATTACCTGGGAAACTTACCGTTCAAGTGGGGCAGGGGGCCAGAATGTAAATAAGGTAGAAACTGCGGTCCGTCTCAGGCATCATCCCACCGGTATTGTCATAGAAAACCAGGAGACCAGGTCGCAACTCAACAACAAGGAAAATGCGATGAGAATACTGAAATCACAGCTTTATGAGCTTGAATTGAGGAAACTGAGAGAAGAACAGGCAAAAATTGAAGGTGAAAAGAAAAAAATTGAATGGGGTTCACAGATACGTTCCTATACACTTCATCCTTACAAGATGGTAAAGGACCATCGAACAAACCATGAGTCAGGCAATGTCCTTGCTGTACTTGATGGCGATCTGAATCCATTCATAAAATCATATCTGATGGAATTCGCCGGTAAATAACGTTTTGCCCCTAAATCCCTTGAAGTGGACTTTTAGATTCCTAAAGAGATTAAAGCCCCCGCCAGCTGGAGGGGTTGGAGGCGAAAAATTGGAATCGAAAATTAAATTAATTTTGGTTTGAAACAGAAAAAGCTATTTGAACAATTCCCTCCTGTAACTACGAAAGAGTGGATGGATAAAATCAATTCTGACCTGAAAGGAGCTGATTTTAACAAGAAACTTGTTTGGAAGACCGGTGAAGGGTTCGATGTATTGCCATTCTACCGTAAAGGGAATCTCAAAAATCTTAAACATCTTAACAGTGGGATCAATAATACCGGCAGCCACTGGCTTATCAGGCAAAATATTAAAGTTGCCGATTATACTGCTGCAAACAGGAAGGCGCTTTCAATACTGATGAAAGGCATTGATTCCCTTGGATTTATAATTGAAGATCCCGAGACGATAAATGAAAATAATTTTACAATACTGCTAAACGGTATAGTTCCTGATGGTACAGAAATTAATTTTATGCCAAATGGCAAAGCAAGAGAAATAATTTCATTACTCATCAAAATATTTGCAGAAACCGGAATTAATAAATCGGCTTTAAGAGGTGCTGTTGAAGCTGATCCTCTCGGGAAGCTGATTCTAAATGGCACACTTTGCATCCCTGTTGAAGCTGGTTTTGATTATCTGGCTTCCCTGACAAAAGATACTGCCTCCCTGCCTAATTACCGTAATCTGCAGGTAACCGGTTCAAACTTTACCAATGCCGGTGCAGGAGTCGTCCAGGAACTTGCTTTCAGTTTTTCTATGGCAGTTGAGTATTTGGCTCAGCTTACCGAAAGAGGTATAAGTCCGGAAGAAGCTGCATCAAGGATGCGTTTCAGTTTTGGTACAGGATCAAATTATTTTATGGAGATAGCAAAGCTCAGAGCTGCTCGTATTCTCTGGTCACTGATCGCCAATGCATACGCTCCGGCTGACAAGAAAGCTTTCAGGATGGAAATACATTCTACCACAAAAGTGTGGAATGATAAAGTTGAAGATCCTTATATTAACATGCTCAGGACCCAGACTGAAGCAATGTCGGCAATACTGGGGGGAGCAGATTCGCTTACTGTAAATCCCTTTGATATAGCTGTTGATAAGCCTGACGAATTTTCCGAAAGAATAGCGAGGAACCAGCAGTTGATACTCAGGGAAGAAGCATGGTTTGATAAGGTTGCAGACCCTTCTGCAGGCTCATATTATATTGAGAATCTTACAGCACTTATTGCAGAAAATTCCTGGAAATTATTTCTTGAGATCGAAAATGCCGGTGGATTTATTTCAGCGCTTAATTCAGGATTTGTACGGAAACAATTTGCAGATTTTGCCACCCAGGGAATTAAAAGTAGTTTATGAGACCAAAATTCAAATACAGCGACTTAAGCTCGCAAAAATTTCAGGGAGCTGATATTCACAAGTCAGACGAAGAAATTGAACCCTGGATGACACCAGAAAAAATTCCTGTTAAGAATTTCTACAATAAAACAGACCTTGACGGGATGGAGCATCTGGATTATGCTGCGGGATTGCCTCCTTTCCTCAGAGGACCTTATTCGGGGATGTATGCATTACAACCCTGGACCATCAGGCAATATGCTGGTTTTTCGACTGCCGAAGAATCGAATGCTTTTTACAGGAAGAACCTGGCAGCAGGGCAAAAAGGTTTATCTATAGCTTTTGATCTGCCAACCCATCGGGGCTATGACTCTGATCATGAACGCGTTGCCGGCGATGTTGGCAAAGCTGGAGTTGCTGTGGACTCTGTTCTGGATATGAAAATCCTGTTCGACCGCATTCCTCTTAATAAAATGTCCGTTTCGATGACCATGAATGGTGCAGTTCTTCCAATAATGGCATTTTATATAGTGGCTGCACTTGAACAGGGAGCTAAACCTGAAGAACTTACGGGGACTATCCAGAATGATATTCTTAAGGAATTCATGGTCAGGAACACATATATTTATCCGCCAGAGTTTTCAATGCGTATTACAACAGATATTTTCAGGTACACAGCAGCCAGAATGCCAAAGTTCAACTCAATAAGTATTTCAGGCTACCATATGCAGGAGGCTGGTGCGACCTGCGACATCGAGCTTGCATATACTCTGGCTGACGGGCTGGAATACCTGAGGGCAGGTGTAAATGCCGGTCTGGACATAGATAACTTTGCACCACGGCTTTCATTTTTCTGGGCTGTCGGCATGAATCATTTCATGGAAATAGCAAAAATGAGGGCAGCCAGAATGCTCTGGGCAAAGATAGTTAGTGGTTTCAATGCCAAAAACCCAAAATCTCTTGCTCTCAGAACTCATTGCCAGACTTCAGGCTGGAGCCTTACTGAACAGGATCCGTTCAATAATGTAGGGCGGACATGCATTGAAGCAATGGCTGCTGCTCTCGGGCACACCCAGAGTCTGCATACCAATGCTCTTGATGAAGCACTTGCGCTTCCAACTGATTTCTCGGCCCGCATTGCCAGGAATACACAGATTTATATCCAGAAGGAGACAAAAATCTGCAAGGCTATTGATCCGTGGGCTGGTTCATATTATGTGGAAAGTCTGACAAATGAAATTGCCCATCGTGCCTGGGAACTTATCGAGGAGATTGAAAATATGGGAGGTATGGCTAAAGCCATCGATTCGGGTCTGCCAAAAATGAGGATTGAAGAGGCAGCTGCAAGAGCCCAGGCCAGAATTGATTCGGGTTTGCAGACAATTGTAGGGACTAACAAATACAGGCTGGAAAAAGAAGAACCACTTGAAATTATGGAAGTTGATAACAGTGCAGTCAGGGATTCCCAGATAAAACGACTGGCAAAACTCAGGACTGAAAGGAATGAAAAAGAATGTCAGTCGGCTCTTGATGCAATCACAAAATGTGTAATTTCGGGAGAAGGCAATCTTCTTGAACTTGCAGTCGAAGCCGCATCTAAAAGAGCTAGTCTTGGCGAGATATCTTATGCATGTGAAAAAATAGCTGGGAGGTATAAAGCAGTGATACGAACAATTTCAGGAGCTTATTCATCGGAGTATAAATCAGACAAGGAGTTTGATGAAGCCAGGATCATGGTTGACAGATTCGCTGAGAAAGAGGGCCGCCAGCCAAGGATAATGATCACAAAGATTGGTCAGGATGGCCACGACAGAGGTGCAAAAGTTGTTTCAACAGGATATGCTGATATCGGCTTTGATGTAGATATCGGACCGCTGTTCCAGACTCCGGCCGAGGCAGCAAAGCAAGCGGTCGAAAATGACGTTCATGTGCTTGGGATATCAAGCCTCGCAGCTGGCCATAAAACTCTAATTCCCCAGGTGATAGATGAATTGAAAAAACTTGGCAGGGAAGATATCCTTGTTATTGCAGGAGGAGTGATCCCACCTCAGGATTATAAATTCCTTTACAATGCCGGTGTGGCAGCAATTTTCGGACCAGGAACTTCGGTTGCAAAAGCAGCAAAACAAATCCTTGAAATTCTGTTGCATGTATTTGAATAAAAAAAATGTTAAATTGGCTGAAAACTGAAATTAAGCTATCTTCTTGCAATATTGAGATATGAAAAGATGCTTGTTGACTATTATTATTTTCACAATGATTTTTACTGGATGCAGAACAGGTAAACCTGCAACGGACAACAGATCCTCCGACGAAAAGGCAATCAGTAAATCTGCATCATTGAAATATATGGAACAGGCCACATGGCTTCTTGGCTATATCAACCCTTCCCAGTTTTCGCAACCTCCACATTCAGAATGGTACCTTAAAGGGTATGATGAATACCAACCCAATCAGGAGGTTGCAGTTAAATTAACTATGATAAATAAAGAGAACCTTTCAATAAAAATTGTTATGGGGACATGGTGTCCCGACAGCAGGAGAGAAGTGCCCCGATTTATGAAGATTCTGGATCAATGGGAATTTCCTCCGCAAAAGGTTACTTTTATAGGAGTTGACAATACCAAAATAGCTCCGATAGGAGGTTATGATGAGCTAGGTATAGAGCGTGTACCTACCTTTATTTTTTTGGAAAATAAAGTTGAAGCCGGACGCATCATTGAAAATCCGGTAACGTCTTTAGAGCAGGATATGTTAAATATCCTGACAGGGAATGAAAAATAACGAAAACCAATAAGTGTCATGGAAGATTTCACTAATACCACCGGACAAAATACCGGACAGCCCCTGAAAGAACCATCAAGGCAGACTTCAGGGCAAAACCTCGGAATAGCGGCCCTGATTACCGCTATTGTAACCTTTATGCTTGCAGTGATACCCTGCGTCGGCATCATTGCGATTATCCCGGGTATAATTGCGATTGTACTCGCTTCAATAGGTTTATCCCAGGCTTCACGAAATGACTCACCAAGAGGAGTTCTGATAGCAGGATTGCTAATTGCAGTGGTTGCCACCCTCATTTCTTTTTCCCAGATATTTGTCGCAGGCAAGATTGGTGATAAATTTGAAAACAAATGGGGAAAGGATATTGAGAATGTCATCAATGATGTGCAGGAAAATGTAATTGTAAATATCAAAGTCCAAAGCAACGGGGACACTGTTGAGATAAATACCAGCGCCGCTAAGACAAACCGTCATCAGGAGCTTGAGGAGCTGGAAAAGGCAAACACCGGGATTAATGACACCCTGGATAAGAAAAAGTAATAATGGTTCAAGGTTGCCGGAAAGATTCAAGACCGAACCTTATCTTCTGATAAATACAATATTGACCGGAGTTATTCTGCTTGTTTTTGCATACTCCGGTTTTTTCTCACCCGAAAAGGACAATTATCCTGTTGTCTGCATACATGAAAAGCTGACTGGTGAGCCATGTGTTTCATGCGGATTGTCACATAGTTTCTCTCTTGTTTTAAGAGGAAGAATCTCTGAAGCTTACGACTGGAATATTTACGGACTCAGAGTGTTCATTTTTTTTGCAGCCCAGCTTTTGATGAGGATAGTATTTTCGATATTATACCTTAAATACCCTGATACCAACAAACAACTCATTACGTATGATATCGCTATTTCAGTGATGTTATTCCTTGTGGCTTTCCTGCCTTTTATTGAGTGGATCTTTAAATTAATATAACATGTACTCACCCCCCGGCCCCCTCCCTGCTTTGTAAAAAGGGGAAGTTATGTTATTGTAATACAGGAAGTTCCCCATCTTTGCGGAGCAGAGAGGGGGAATACAAGGGGATGAGTACATGAAGAGAACCATCATTACTCCAAATCATTCAGGATGTCATATAGAATATGGCTTTCGAAGCCTTTTGACAGACCAAACCGCAGCAATTTGCCTTTAAGTTCAAACTGATTCTTGGCCTTTATGAATTTTCGGTGTGAGGCAAGAATATCCCTTATCATTTGCCTGTACTCATTTTCATCCAGCATAGCCAGTGCTGATTCTACATATTCTGCGCCGATCTTCTTTGCCCTGAGATGAGCTGCGATCTTTACCTTTCCCCATTTGTTATGGTGATATTTATCTTTGACAAAAGCTTCAATATACCTTTTATCATTAATAAAATTATCACGGATAAGTTTACTGATAATATCGTCCGCATCAGGATTATTTATACCCCACGAATTCAGTTTTGCGCGGATATCTTCACTGCAGTACTCACGGCCTGCACAAAGAGCCATTGCTTTTTTAAGAGCACTATTTATAAGAGTATTTTCAGTCATATTTTTCCCCTTTCATTATACGATCCTTGCCATTAATATCTTTTGTGATTTTTATTTTTTGATATTCAAACGATACCAGTAAATCATGCATAGGGTACCCCATTGCTTCATTGATCTCAAAGTAAACAGCACCCCCCGGATTAAGAATATATCGTGCAAGATTAAGTATTGCACGATAGAATATCAACGGATCATTATCCGGTACAAACAATGCCTTGTGGGGTTCAAAACCAAGCACATTCTTTTTCATATGCTGTCTTTCGGAGTTCCTTACATATGGAGGGTTACTGACTATAATATCGACTCTTTTGATTTCAGAAGGATCAATTTTAAAGAGATCTGCTTTCAGAAATAGAACAGTTGCATTATTGATTTCTGCATTCTTTTTTGCATTTAAAATTGCTGAACCGGATATATCTATGCCTGTAATATGAGATAACGGAAAATTAACAGAAAGTGCAACAGCGATACAACCCGATCCGGTCCCGATATCAAGCAAGTTTCCTTTGAATCCACTGTTTTCTTTTATGATCAGGTCAACAAGTTCTTCGGTTTCCTGACGTGGAATTAAAACTCCGCGATTGACTTTTATTATACAATCATAAAATTTGGTATCACCCAGGACATACTGAAGAGGTTTCCCGGTTTTAAGTTCCCTGCAAAAACGCATGACTGTCCTGATCCTTTCCCTTCCGGCTTTCTCTTCTTCTACTTTCAGAAGATATGACATGCTGCTCATTTCAAAAACACTTGAAATAATGATATTAGTTATGCTTCTCAATTCCCCTTCGTCGTATAACTCTGAAAGTTCTCCTGCAATATAGTTCCTGATATCTTTAATTGTTTGTAAATTAACAGCCATAAGTCAAATTTAGCGATTTCGGAGAAATGGCGGGGGATAATGATCTGAAATTCATGAAAAGATGCCTTGATCTGGCACTAAAAGCCGAAGGAATGACTTATCCCAATCCGATCGTCGGATCGGTAATAGTGCATAATGGGAAAATTATAGGGGAGGGATATCATCTTAAAGCAGGAGGCCCGCATGCTGAAGTTTTAGCAATTGAATCGGTCAACAACAAAAAGCTCCTTGCCTCATCAGTAATGTATGTCAATCTTGAGCCATGTTCTCATTTTGGAAGGACCCCGCCCTGTGCTGATCTGATCATTTCGCATAAAATTCCGGAAATTGTTATCGGAACGACAGATACTAGCGCTAAAGTATCAGGAAATGGGATCGCGAAAATGCAGTCTGCCGGATGCAGGGTGGTTTTAGGTGTGTCAGAGTATGAATGCCGCAGAATCAACAGACGGTTTTTTACATTCCATGAAAAAAAGAGGCCATATATTACTCTTAAATGGGCACAAAGTGCTGACGGATTCATTGATATAAAAAGGGAGCGAAACCCCAGAATCGGACCTAACTGGATAATTGGCAAATCTGAAAGAATCCTTGTACATAAATGGAGAGCTTCAGAGCAGACTATTCTTGCAGGAGGTGAAACAGTCAGAACCGATAATCCATTGCTTAATGTCAGAGATTGGAGAGGCAACAATCCGGTCCGGCTTATTCTGACTGGATCAGGGTCTTTGCCGGCAAGTCTGGCAATGAATACCCTGATCGGATCAAATGTTATTTTTTCATTTTATCCTGAGAAGATAAATATGCCCGGATCAGTAGTGGTAAAACTTGACTGCCGTGAATCATCTGCCGTTCAGATTATCGATTACCTTTACAGATGGGGTATTCAGTCGTTGTTTATCGAAGGAGGTGCAAAGGTGCATAGCCATTTCATAAGTTCAGGTTTATGGGATGAGGCAAGGATCTTTTATGGAGATCAGGTTTATAAGGAAGGTGTGAAAGCACCGGTAATCGAAGGGAAACTTTTTCTGAAAAAAAAATTCAGCAAAAGTACTCTTGAAATATTGCTTAAGGATTCTTAAAATCTGCGAAGGTCAGTGATCCCAATAATTATCGGGACCGCCGGAAAAAGCAAAAAGTCTCCCGCAGATCACGCAGATTATCCCAGAGCGCTAAATGAAGAGGAATCTTATTTTAGATCTTAGCGATTTTTCTTGGATCGTCAATCCATCCTTTATTATTTGAAAGGGCAATTAAAACTTCTTCAGGTGTGTCTGCAATTTCCCAGATGCCTTTATGTTCGACCCTGAGAAAATTCCCTTTTACCATATGTTCAAGGAAATCGATGAACGATTTATAAAAATTAAGGGTATTGAGTATAACCACCGGGCCTTTATAAAGTCCGAGCTGTTTCAGGGTAATGGCCTCAGTCAGTTCTTCGAGTGTTCCTATTCCTCCGGGAAGTGCAACAACAGCATCAGCCCTTGCGAACATGTTCTTTTTCCTGTCTCCCATGTCCTTCGTAACAATCATTTCATTTACATGAGGATGCCCCCATCCTTCATCATTCATAAAGGATGGTATTACACCTGTTATTGATCCCCCGTTCCCGATTACTGCATCAGCAAGTGCACCCATAAGACCTATTCCCCCGCCCCCGAAGATGACATTAATTTTTAACCTGGCAAAAAGAGCACCAAGCTCAACAGCTGCCTTCACATATTTATTGTCTATGCGGCTGCTGGAAGAAGCAAAAACACATACTGTCATGCCCTGGAAATAAATTGTGTATCCTGAATAGTTTAACCACCTCCTGCCCCCCGAGGGGGGTTCAAATCTCTGCAATTTAATAGGTCCCCGCCAGCTGGCGGGGATTTAGGGGTACCTATTGAAGTAAGGCATTTATTTTATTTACGAAGATGCTTTTAGGCACGGCCCCAACCTGTTTGTCAGCAACTTTTCCATTCTTGAAGAATAGTACAGTAGGTATATTTCTGATCCCAAATTTAGCTGCAACACCTGTACTGTTGTCGACATCACATTTAGCAACAACTACCCTGCCGGCAAATTCCCCGGAGATCTCTTCCATAGCAGATGCAATCATTCTGCATGGTCCGCACCATTCTGCCCAGAAATCAACCATCACGGGCTTGTCTGATTTGAGAACAATATCTTCAAAGTTGGTGTCATTTACCTCTAATGCCATATTATTTAGTGTTTTAAGAATTATGTAACAATTGATTTATGTAAATATAACTAATTAACTTTATATTCTAATCCTGGATAGTCTTCGAGAAAGGAAATAAGTTCATTATTCAGCCTTACCCTAATGGTCCTTGAAAACATTGAAAGCGAGATCTTATTCTCCGGGTCGTAGAACAGGAATTTCAATTCTGTTTCACCTTTATTATCCTTTATTAACTCCAGTAACTCGCTGATCATCTCTTTACTGATGTTTTCCGGATTTATCTTCAGAGTAACTGATTTTATAAGCTCATCTTTTATGCTCGACAGAAGATTGATCGTTTTAATATGGAATTCCAGTTCATCATCCTTGAATTTCTTTTTCTGAACCCTTCCTTTCACAAGCAGGTAATAACCTACAAAGAAAAATTTGCTGAACTCTAAATATTCTTTATCAAACATCATAAACCTGAAAGAGTCGGAATAATCCTGAAGTGTAAAAGAACCGTATGGCTTCCCGTTCTTCCCGATTCCGTTTTTTGTATCAATTATCATTCCTGCAACAACAACATCCCTTTCAAAGTATTCGCTAAGGTTTTGAAGATCAGCCAGAGTTGCAGTTGCGAAAGTATTTATCTCAAGCCTGAAATCATCCAGAGGATGAGATGAAAGATATATACCGATCACCTCTTTTTCCCTGTTAAGTTTTTCGAGTTTAGGCCAATCGGGGCAAGAAGCTGCTTCAGGCTTTATTATATCAAATCCGCCGGTGCCTCCGAAGAGTGTCTGCTGGCTTGAATTCTTTACAGCTTTGGCATTGTTCCCATATCTTATCAGGTTTTCAATGAAGCTTATCCCTCTCGTATCACTTACAAAATACTGAGCCCTTGTAATATCTTTAAAGCAATCAAATGTTCCGGCAACAGCCATCGCTTCAAGGTTTTTCTTGTTGAGCGAATTCAGGTTCACCCTTTCAACCAGATCGTAAATGTTTTTATAGAGCCCGTTCTCTTCTCTTTCCTTTATCATCTGAAGAACAGCACTTTCTCCTACACCTTTTATTGCACCAAGACCGAACCGTATGTTGCCGTCCTTATTAACGGTGAATTTGACATTACTTTCATTTACATCAGGACCTAAAACCTCCATCCCCATCCTTCGGGTCTCATCCATGAAGGTTGTTATTTTCTTGATATCGCTGATATTGCGGCTCAGGACAGCTGCCATATAATCTGCGGGATAATGAGCTTTCAGGTAACCTGTCTGAAAAGCAACAAGGGCATAACAGGTGGAATGTGATTTGTTGAAAGCATACTGTGCAAAAGCTTCCCAGTCGGACCATATCTTGTTTACAATATTTTCATCATAACCTTTTTTGCTGCATCCTTCCCGGAACTTAAGATTCATCTCATCCATAATGGATTTCTTCTTTTTACCCATTGCTTTCCTGAGATTGTCCGCCTCTCCTTTTGTAAAGCCTGCAAGTTCCTGAGAAAGAAGCATCACCTGTTCCTGGTAAACAGTAATGCCGTATGAATCATTAAGATATTTTTCCATTACCGGAAGAGGATAGTCAATAGGCTCCAGCCCAAGTTTCCTTTTTATGAATTTAGGAATATATTCCATTGGTCCGGGACGGTACAGGGCGTTCATTGCAATCAGATCCTCGAACCTGTTTGGTTTAAGCTCCCTCAGGTAACGTTTCATCCCGGTTGATTCAAACTGAAATATACCGGTTGTCTCCCCGTTGCTGAAAAGCTCAAACGTCTTTTTATCGTCAAGTGGCAGATTGTCGACATCAATATTGATCCCTTTTGACCGTTTTATGTTTTCCACGCAATCCTTGATTATGGACAGGGTTTTCAGGCCAAGAAAATCCATTTTAAGCAGACCTACGGACCCCACCTGGCTTCCGTCGTACTGAGTAGCATAAAGATCTGTATCTTTAGCTGTGCAGAGAGGAATATAATTATCGAGTGAGTCCTTGCCAATTATAATACCGCAGGCATGGATCCCTGTTTGTCTGACAGATCCTTCAAGCACCTCGGCATATTTGAGTGTTGTGGCGATCAGCTTGTTTGATGAATTTCTTTCGCGCGCAAGTTCGGGTACCTCAGCATAGGCTGCTGAAAGAGTCACGCCGGGTCTGTCAGGAACCATCTTTGCCAGACGATCAGCATCGGCAAGAGGAAGTTTCTGCACTCTAGCAACATCCCTGATTGCCATCTTGGCGGCCATAGTCCCGAATGTTATAATATGGGCAACCTTATCGTGACCATACTTGTTTACCACGTATTTTAAAACATCTTCCCTTCCGTCTTCATCAAAATCAATATCAATGTCCGGCATTGAGATACGGTCGAGATTCAGGAACCTTTCAAACAGGAGTCCGTATTTTATGGGATCAATATCTGTTATTCTGAGACAGAAGGCAACAAGAGACCCTGCTGCTGAACCTCTTCCTGGTCCGACTGACACCCCCATTTCCCTGGCTGCCTTAAGAAAATCCTGAACAATAAGAAAATATCCGGGGAAGCCCATTTTTGCAATCGTGTCGAGTTCAAACTCGATGCGTTCGGCTTGTACATCAGTCAGCTTTCCCCACCTTTCCTTTGCGCCCAGGTATGTGAGATATCTCAGGTATTCGTTTTTGTCTGTATAACCCTCCGGCAATTCAAAATCAGGCATAATAGGTTCATGGTCAAGCTTGTATTTTTCAATTTTGGCGACAAGCTCCCCCACATTATCCACAGCTTCAGGAATGTCACTGAAAATACTCCTCATTTCCTCTTCACTCTTTAAATACTCCTGTCTCGAATACCTCAGCCTGTCGGGATCATCAATATCTTTGGCAGTGTTAAGACAGATCAGCCTGTCGTGAGCTTCAGCATCTTCAGCATTAATAAAATGCACATCATTTGTGGCGATTATTTTGACATTATATTTTGCTGAGAGCTTTTTGAATACCTCAATGACTTTCTGTTGCTGCGGAAATGCTGATCTGTCAGCTTCAGGATCATTTGTTTCATGTCTTTGAATTTCAAGATAAAAGTCCTCTCCGAATAAATCGAGATAGCTGTTTAAAGCACCCTCAGCTCCCTTTAGGGAACCATTCAGTATCTCATCCTGGATCTCACCTGCCAGACACGCAGAGGAGGCAATCAGCCCTTCTTTGTGTTTGGCCAGCAATTCCTTGTCGATGCGGGGTTTATAATAAAATCCTTTGATCCACGCAGTTGAGACCAGCTTAATTAAATTCTTATATCCTGTTAAGTTTTTTGCAAGAAGGATAAGATGATCTCCTGAGCGGTCCTCTTTCCCGGTAGTATCGGCAATGGATCTTTTTGCCACATAAATTTCACAACCAATTACCGGTTTAATCCCTTTCTTCAGAGCGCTGGCATGGAACTCCTTGACACCAAACATATTCCCGTGATCAGTAATTGCGACAGCTTCCATGCCGAACGATTTGACCTTGTCTATAAGAAGTGAAATATTTGATGCTCCGTCAAGGATGGAGTACTGAGTATGAACATGCAGGTGCGAAAAGGCCGTCATATGGAATGAAATTCTATAAAAGGTTGGAACACAAAAATAGACAAAAAATGATAATCAACTGTCTATAAAATATCACGAGATATTAACTAAAAGGAATTAAAAATAATGATGGGAATATTCTAAATTGATTTTTTTCACGTTAAAAAGTTATATTTTTGTACTTAGATGCCATGCATCGCTATGGACAGTAAAAGGAATTGAAAAATTCCTGAGAATTTATTATTTACCTAAACCAAAAGTTATGAAAAAACTTCTGTTGTTATTTTTTGTGCTTTTAGGTTTTTTGGTGACTGTGAACAGTCAGCAAAAAACCATTACAGGTACAGTCACAGGCGCTGAAGATGACCAGCCTGTGATCGGTGCCACGGTTATGATTCAAGGCACAACAACCGGAACATCCACCGATGTGAATGGCCGTTACCAGATATCAGCGGCTCCTGGTTCAGTGCTTGAGTTCAGATTTCTTGGCATGCGAACCAAAGAGGCTGTTGTAGGAACCTCCAGCATAATTAATGTCGCGCTGGAATATGAATTAAAAGGTATCGACGAGGTTGTTGTAGTTGGTTACGGATTAGCTATTAAAAGAACTGTATCCGGCTCAATTACAAAAGTAGATACAAAAGGTCTCTCTGAGATGCCAACTGCAAGTTTTGAATCGGCTATTCAGGGAAAAACTGCAGGTGTTTTCATTGAACAGGCAAGCGGAAAACTGGGTGAGGCTGTCAAGATGAGGATCAGGGGTTCTTCATCAGTGTCAGCTAGTAACCAGCCTTTATATGTCGTTGACGGAGTTCCGATTACCACCGAAAGTATGAGCAACGGATCAAATCAGCCGGTAAGTCCTTTGGCCGATCTCGCTATGTCAGATGTTGAATCAATCCAGGTGCTTAAGGATGCATCGGCAGCAGCAATATATGGTTCCAGGGCATCAAATGGTGTAGTTATAATAACAACCAAGAGAGGGAAACAGGGAGCCACGAAATTCAATATTGATTATACCACTGGCATAAGTGAACCTAGCCATCTCATGAAATGGCTTAATGCTGACCAGTACCTTGAACTCTTTAATGAAGCCATGGATAATGTTTCTGACGGAGATGGTCTTGTTTGGGGCTGGCTTCCAAAAAATGATATATGGGATATGTTTGTGCCGCGCTGGAATGAAGGTTATGATACAGACTGGCAGAAAGAAGCATTCCAGAAAGGCTCTATTAACAGGATAAATGTATCAGGCAGCGGCGGGAATGAATCTACTACTTATTATGCAGGCCTGAGTTATGATAATACAAAAGGTATTCTCCTGGGCAACAACATGACAAAGCTCAGCGGACGTCTGAACCTTGATCAGAAGGCTACAGATAAACTCACCTTTGGGCTTCAGATGAACCTCATCAGGACGGAAATGGAACGGGTTGAAAACGATAATGCTTTTGCCACTCCTCTTCAGCTGGTAGCTCAGGCTCCTGTAACACCTGTCTACGATCCCGATACAGGTGAACTGAATACAAATACTATCTATTATAACGGATTGATATCATTACGGGATGGTCTTAATAACCAAACAGTTTACAGATCGCTTGGCAATGTTTATGCATCATATAAAATCCTGAAGGACCTCACATTCAAGTCAGAATTCGGAACTGATATCATGGATTTGCGTGAAAAGAATTTCTGGGGCAGGCTTATGATAGGTACTGGACCTGCAGGTGAAGCTCAGAACCGGTCTGTAAGAGTAGTGAACTATAACTGGGAAAACTATCTGACCTATGCAAAAACAATTGATATCCATGATATAAATGTTGTTGCAGGGATGTCATACCAGCAGTCAAATACGACCGGCTCAGATATTCGGGGT
>Ga0315295_10001641_pt1 | contig 19141 bp, 19 predicted proteins | sample YL17G14_0_MG_FD_204453 | JGI IMG/M metagenome (GOLD analysis project Ga0315295, IMG submission 204453) | Sediment microbial communities from Yellowstone Lake, YNP, Wyoming, USA - YL17G14_0 | ecosystem: Environmental > Aquatic > Freshwater > Lake > Sediment | place: USA: Wyoming | collected... | reverse complement strand
ATCCCAGATTTGAAGGTGGAGAGAGCAAAAATGGGCAATGTGTTATTCCCTCGTCATTTTGTTACCTTTCGAGTTGCGCCACTTAGTTCCGTTTTTTCTTTTGATTAGTATGTCGAATACACGTTATCAAAAGAAAAGTGGAGAAGTGAGATGACCTACATACAATTCCATTTCAATCGGGCCAAAGCCATTGAAGTAATATTATATCTAGCCCAAAATGTGACTGAATCTGATATTTACGGTATCTGCAAGCTAGTTTATTTGGCAGATAAGACCAGCTTGGAAAAATACGGACGATTTATTTTTGGCGAGTCTTATTTCGCAATGGAGGGGGGTGCTGCTCCATCTAATGTCTACGATTTACTCAAAGAAGCTTCATATGCGCCTTTAGATGGCATTCGTGTTGATGGGGGGCAAGTCATAGCCCTCCGTGAGGCAAAGTTGGATAATTTGAGCAAATCTGACATAGAATGCTTGAACCAAATTATCACCGTGTATGGCAAAGTCCCAAATTGGAAAAGAGGGCAAGATACTCACGATAATGCCTGGAGGGAGGCTTGGGAGAAGCGAGGCAAGAAACTCAGCATTAGGATGCCAATTGAGAGTATCGCGAAACTGCTTTCTGACCCAGATGACATACTCGGCTACTTGCGCAACTCAGATGGCTAGGGAGCGTCATGTCTTTTGTTTGGTGTTTTTCCCATGTCAGAAATACTTGTTATACAATTCCACGCAAAGATAAGTTCGTCCTTATCGTCTGCAAAGATTCAAACTGCATGGGTTTCTTGGTAAACACAACCATCAGCCAGTTTATCAGAAATCGTCCCTACATGCTCGCATGTCAGGTAGCACTCAAAGCCTCAGATTATTGGTTCTTGCGGCATGACTCATATTTAGACTGTAGCCAACTGTTCTCTTTCGATGACGATGACTTACTTGACGGGCGAGGCCCAATCACTGACCAAACAAAAGCAGAAGTCAAAAAAGCGGTTGCTATTGCAACGACAATTGAGCAACGCTACCAGAACCTAATTGCCGTAGCATGACGTTTCCGATTTCCTTAGGGTTCTAGTGCTAGTGACAAAATTTCTTCAATAGTCCATATATGATTCGTTAGACCTGCGGCCATTGCTGGGCTGGTAGGGTAGGGATTAGCCAGTATCCTAAAGTGATTGTGCTTGACATTTACTCCGTAGCAAGGTATATTAACTTAACACCTTAACAATTTAGTCACCAGGGGTGCTTTTCGCTGAGAGAGCGGCGTGCCGGTGAGGCAACGCACGCTCAACCCTTTGAACCTGATTTGGACAATACCAACGTAGGGAAGCAAAGTGAAATTTAAAGGCTTACCTACGGGTAAGCCTTTTTCTTTTGTTGGGGAGTAATATGCTGGTCAAAATTGGCGGTAGTGTTGCTCAAATACCCGATGCTATGTCAATCCAGGAGTTGCTTCAAACCAAAAATCTCCCGGGTGACGGCTTAATAATTGCCGTGAATGGCGACGTCGTAAGGCGGGAGCAATGGAAGAGCCAGAAGTTAAACCCGAACGACAATGTTGAAATTATCCGGATGGTATTTGGGGGTTAAAGATGAACGACAAATTAGAAATCGGGGACACGAAATTAGATAGCAGGCTATTTGTGGGAACCGGCAAATTTGCCGATTACAATCTAATCCCCAAGGTGATTAAAGCCTCTAAAACTCAGGTGGTCACCGTCGCTTTGCGGCGGGTTGATTTCGATACCAAAGGCGAAAATATGCTGAAATACCTGCCAAAGGATGTAATCATAATGCCCAATACCTCAGGTGCCCGCAATGCTACCGAAGCGGTGCGGATTGCCCGCATCGCCCGTGAGGCGGGTTGCGGTAACTGGGTAAAAGTGGAAGTAATTACTGACCAGAAGTACTTGTTGCCTGATAATTTCGAGACTATAAAAGCCATCGAAGTACTGGCGAAGGAGGGTTTTGTAGTTTTTCCGTATATGAGTCCTGACCTCATGGCGGCCAAGCGGATGGCCGATGCCGGAGCGGCCGCCATTATGCCGCTAGGGGCACCAATCGGAACCAATCGTGGTCTTAAGACAAAGGAGCTAATTCAGATTCTAATCTCAGAGATTGACTTACCGATTATCGTTGACGCCGGGATTGGCCGGCCATCCGAAGCGGCTGAGGCCATGGAAATGGGCGCCGCGGCGGTTCTGGTTAATACCGCTATCGCCACGGCTAATAACCCGGTCTTAATTGCCGAGGCTTTTGGGCAGGCGGTTGAGGCCGGGCGTAAGGCTTATCTCGCCGGTCCCGGGGCTACCCAGCAAGTTGCCAGTGCTTCCTCTCCCCTTACTGGATTTTTAAGAGACGAGTAAAGGACAAGAATTATGACATTCTATGATGAAGTCTCAAAGTTTCAAGATACTGATTTTGTGGAAATACTTAACGGCTTTACAACCTCGCAGATAGCCAGAGCGCTTGATAAATCGGAACTGCAACCTCAGGATTTTTTAGCTTTGTTGTCACCGAAGGCAAACGATTTGCTTGAAGACATTGCGCAGGCCGCCCACTCGGTCACACTCCGGAATTTTGGCCACACTATTTTCCTGTTCATCCCCCTTTACCTGGCTAATTACTGTGTCAATCATTGCGTCTATTGCGGTTTCAATGCGGATAATAATATAGAACGGCGTAAACTGACCCTGTCTGAGGTTGAGAACGAAGCACAGGCAATTGCCGGGACCGGGATGAAGCATCTTTTGATTCTTACCGGCGAATCAAGACTCCACTCTCCCGTTTCATACATTAAAGATTGCGTTTCGATTCTTAAAAGGTATTTCCCGTCAGTTTGCATCGAGATTTACCCCTTATCCACAGACGAATACACCGAACTGGTCGGCGCCGGTGTTGACGGTCTGACTGTCTTCCAGGAAGTATATGACCGGAATATTTATGCCCGGGTCCACCCTCAAGGGCCGAAGCACAATTATCAGTTTCGTCTGGAGGCTCCAGAGCGAGCCGGTCAGGCTGGAATCAGGACAATCAATATCGGGCCTTTGCTGGGCCTAAACGATTGGCGAAGCGAAATCTTTATGACGGGACTTCACGCGGCCTACTTGCAGAAAAAATTTCCGGAGATAGAAGTCAGCATTTCCTGCCCGAGGATGAGGCCGGAAGTCGGGGGTTATGAAGCAGAATTCCCCGTCTCTGACCGCGACCTGGTCCAGCTCATCCTGGCGCTGCGGCTGTTCTTACCCCGAGCCGGTATCACCATCTCGACCAGGGAAAGTGCCGAATTTAGGGATAATCTGGTTAAGCTTGGGGTCACCAAGATGTCCGCCGCCTCATCTACCGCGGTCGGAGGGTATGCTACCGCCCAGCATAGTCTCGGACAGTTTGAGATATCTGACTACCGCTCCGTCAATGAAGTGTACGAGGCGATTTCACATCAGGGTTACAAACCAGTTTTTAAAGACTGGCACGATCTGAGCCTGGTAAGCGACCACGTGTGATAAATTGACCCCTCTTTGCCTTGACGAAACGCGGGAAACCGGGGAAATCACGTACTTCTGAACATTGTTTGCCAGTGGGCGATAAAGGAGAACGATAATGGATAAAAATTCTCGGCAAACTGCTCGCGCCAAATGGGGGCGGTTTCCTGATACGGACCTTTATTGTATTACCGCCAGCGCCTTTTCGCTGGGCCGCTCAAATGAGGAAGTGGTGAGGGAGATGCTGGAGGCGGGAATAAAGCTGATTCAGTACCGCGAAAAAGAATTTTCAATGTTAAAGAAGTATCGCGAATGTCTCACCATCAGGGATTTAACCGCCGAATACGGCGCCTGTTTTATCGTAAATGATGACGTTCATCTCGCTTTGGCGGTTGAGGCCGATGGAGTTCATATAGGTCAGGAGGACCTGCCCTTCGAAAAAACCCGGGAGATTGCGGGAGACAAAATGATAATCGGGCTCTCAAGTCACGAACCGGCTCAGGCCGAACAGGCGGTTAAACTGGGCGTTGATTATATCGGCGTTGGCCCGCTCTTCCAGACTTTTACCAAAAAAGATGTCGTCCCGCCGGTCGGGCTGGGGTATCTGGATTATGTCGTTAAAAACCATCATATTCCCTTTGTGGCAATTGGCGGCGTCAAGCAAAGTAACATCGCGGAGGTGGTAAAACACGGGGCAAGGTGTGTGGCACTGGTCACCGAAATTGTGGGTGCCGAGGACATTGGAGCCAAGATTAGAGCTATCCGGTCAGAGATGTCTAAAGCCAGGGGCATGCGTCTATAAAGGAAGGATTCAAAAGTAATCCATCAGCCCCTGGGCGCTGTATTTCGCTCCGCACTCTCTACCCATTACCTCGACAATAAAGGCACGGTGGTGCGATGAAGTACACCGGTGCCGTAGTGGTTGGGAGAGGTCTCGCGGATTGGGGTACGATTGTTTAATCGGAGTAACGGATTCATCCTGCTTGCACTCGGACTGCACCTGTGCTCGTACCACAGGTACAAGCAAGTACAAGTGAACGGAATCACCGTGAACGGATTGGGTCTAATAAATCAAAAGGGATAAAAGTACCGCGCAAAGAAACGTTTCTTTTTACCCCCCTTACTGATTCGTTTTAATTGTCTAAAGCACGGCGATGGTTACGCCGTCGCCGCCGTTGTTTCGGCCGCCGGGATGGAATGATTTAACCAGCGGGTGTGACGCTAAAAAGTCCCGTACAATCTGCCTTACGACGCCGGTCGCGATGCCGTGGATGATGCGCACCTGCGAAAGTCCGGCGAGTGATGCATCATTCAGGTAGTGGTCAAGCTCCGCTTCGACCTCATCCGCCCGCTTGCCTCTCAGATTGATTTCCGGCCGCACGCGGCTCATTGCGCTGGTTGTAGTTGTAGCAACCGATGGAGATACCTCTTTCATTGGCACATCTACTTTTGCCAGGTTATCCGGGCTGACGCGTACCTTCGTGCTCCCCACCTGCACCTCGACCTGCTTGCCCACCGATGTGACGGTACCCCTGAGATTGGTATCCATTACCCAGACGGTATCGCCCACCTCGATGCGCTCCGGCGTCTTGATTCCATCGGGATTCGCCCTCCGGGGTTTGCTGCCGCTAAAAGCTTCTCCCTTGAGGCTCTGCTGAATGGAGGCAAGGGACTTTTTCGCCCGCTCGATATCTTCCAGGGATTTCGCCTTTTTAATTTCGGCGGTTGTTTCTTTTATCTCACGCTGTAACTCGGCCGTTTTCTCAACCAAGCGGTCTCTTGTTTCCTGCAGGATGCGCCGCTCCTCGCGGGAGAACTCGGTAAGCTCGGCATCGAGCTCTTTCTTCTCTTTCTCTGTCTCGGCGAGCTTCTTCTCAAGGTCTATCTTAAGTGATTCCGCTTTCTGCTTCTCCTTCATCAGGCTGGAAATTAGCTGCTCAAGCTCGACCGAACCCTGGCTTAACATGCCGCGGGCGCTCTCGATAATCTCCGGCGAGAGTCCTAATCTTGAAGCAGTGGCGAGGGCGTTACTGCCGCCCGGAATGCCGACTGTCAAATGATAGGTCGGCATAAAGGTCACCGGGTCGAAGTCAAGGGCGGCGTTTTCGATGCCGGGTGTCGTGTGGGCGAAGGCCTTAAGCTCGGAAAAGTGCGTCGTCGCCACCGTCATTACCCCCCTCGAGAGGAAGTAAAGCAGGATTGCCCGCGCTAGAGCAGAACCCTCGGCCGGGTCGGTGCTCGTCCCCAGTTCGTCAATGAGCACCAGGCTTTTTGACGTGGTGCCGTTCACAAAGCGGACGATGTTATTCATATGCCAGTTGAACGTAGAAAGCGTCTGCTCGATGCTCTGCTCATCGCCGATATCGGCGAAGATGCCGTCGAATATCGGCACGGCCGTCCCCTCACCCGCCGGGATGGGGAGCCCCGCCTGCGCCATGATGGCAAGCAGCCCGATAGTCTTGAGCGTCACCGTCTTACCGCCGGTGTTAGGACCGGTGATAACAAGAACCCCGAAATCCTTATTTATTTCAACCGTTATCGGGACGGCGTTACCTTTAAGTAGCGGGTGCCGGGCGTTAACCAGGTGCAGGACCCGTGAATTGTTATAGCTCTTATCATCCCCCCCGGAAATGTCCGGCACGATGGCTTTTACCTTATCGGCGTAGCGCGCCTTGGCAAGAATAAGCTCCAGTTCGGCGAGTACCCCGATGTCCTGACTGATGATTTCTTCGTTCGCCCCGGCGCCCTCGCTGAGCGAGGCTAAAATGCGCTCTATTTCCTGCTTTTCGGCGATGACAAGCTCCCGCAGTTCGTTGCCCATCTCCACCGTCTCCATCGGCTCGATGAAGATGGTCGCCCCGGTGTTGGAGACATCATGCACGATGCCTCTTACGTCTCGCCGTGATTCCACCTTGACCGGGATAACATAGCGTCCTTCCCGTTCGGTAATGAGCGAGTCCTGCAGGTAAGGCAGGTATGCCCCGGATTTGACCATCTTATCCAGCCGGCTCACGATTTGCTGGCGTACCTCTCTTAAGCGCTGTTTGATGGAGGTGAGCTTATCCGAAGCGGTATCCAGTATTTCTCCATTGAGGTTGATGCAGTGAGAAATATCCGCTTCCAGACCGGCGAGCGGCACAACCCGCTGCGCTATATCCCAAAGGAGCGGGAACTCCGCCGAGTAGCGGCTGAGGCGGCCGCGCACGTAGCGGGCACCGGCGAGCGCCCGCTGGATGGCAATCAGGACTTCCGGGTCAAGAACCTTGCCCTTGGCGGCCATTTTAACTTGGTCGCGGACATCCTGTATCTCCCCGGCGGAGAAGCCCGGCTCGATGGATAAGAACGCCCTTGCTTCTTTTGCCTGGTTCAGGTAAAGGGAAACCAGCCATTCGTCCGATGAGGGGGTTAAATTTAATGCCAGTTCTTTGGCGGCGGAAAACGATGTGTAACCGGAAAGAATTTCCCGGATGCGGGGAAACTCCAGAATTTCTAAACTTTTTGAATCCATTGTAATCTACGCTTAATTCCTTTGAATATCGAGAATATTTTCTTAAATTTACTTTTAAATTATAACGTAAAACGGCATTATCTCAAAGCTATTTTTAGCATAGACTGAATTTTATATCAGTATGAGATACTGCCTGTCAATATCAGCTTTCTGCGAAATTTAGAATAATGTATTAAAATCCCTCTATTTTCCCCTTTTGAAAAGGGGTTCACCCTGGTTCCACTGAGTCACCCATTCATGGTGAACCACGAAGTGAAGGGGATTAAAGGGGGATTTTGGTCGTTTCACGAAATTCTGGAACATGAAACGAGGGAAAGTGCAGCTCTCCCTCGTATAAGAAACCAGGCAATTATTATCTACGGTTTTATTCCGGACACCCGGATGCTGGTGACGGCACCGGCAAGCTCTTCCAGTTCTTTCTCGGTTATATGAAGGCTAGCCGCTCTCTCCTTCACTAAAGAATCATCGCAGAGGTACTTGGCGGAGTAGGCCGTCTCCTCGGCAATGTTAACATCTTTGAATCCGGCCGCTTTGATGGCGCCGAGGTACTCGTCTTTCCGCTGCGCTCCGGCGATACAGCCGATATATGCCCGTACCGAATCCCTTATTTTCGGGGGCAATTCCTTAAGCAGAACGAGGTCTGAAATCATAAGCCGTCCGCCCGGGCGGAGGACTCTAAACGCCTCGGCGAAGACTTTATTTTTATCCGGTGAGAGATTGATGACGCAGTTGGAGATGATGCAGTCAATTGTATTATCGGCAACCGGCAGGTTTTCAATCTCGCCCAGCCGGAATTCTACATTTTTGTACTGGCTCTTGGCGGCGTTCTTTCTGGCCAGGTCAAGCATCTCCGGCGTCATGTCCACGCCGATGACCTTGCCCGTCCCCCCGACCCTCGCCACCGCTAAAAAGGCATCGAACCCCGCCCCTGACCCCAGGTCGAGGATGACTTCGCCTTCTTTAAGGGAAGCAAGGGCGGTGGGATTGCCGCATCCCAGCCCCAGGTTAGCGCCCTCCGGCGCTGCATTTAATTCTTCTTCGGTGTAGCCAATTCTTTTGGATGCCGCAGCCTGCGACGTCTCCTGGGGTCCTCAGCAGGATTTCGTGGCGACCGGCGCACGACTGCGCTCTTTGGCAATCCGGGCATAGCCTTCCCTGACGATTTTCTTGACTTCTTCCTTTTTCATTACTTTGCCTCCATCATCTCTTTTACCATGGGCCCGAGCAAATTGGTAAGCATTTCCTTAAAATTGTCCGTCTTGATGAGCGAAATACAGCAAACCTCGCCGTTTTTCTCCCAGCTTATTACGGCGAGCTTATCGCCGGGACGGAGCTTCGCCTTGTCCCGCAGCTCTTTGGGGAGCACCATCTGCCCCCTTTCGTCAATGCTGACGAGTGATTCAACCTGGCAACCGCAGCTTTCCTTGGAACAATCCATTTCCATTTTGCACCTCTGAAGTCTATGTAATATCAACGCTTGCTGAATAATCAGAAATTACTGAAAGGATAGCCGAGAAAGAAGGATTTGTCAAGAGGGCATGTTTTTGTCATTGCGAGCCCCGATTCCATCGGGGCGTGGCAATCTCCGTTTTGAGTAGTTCGCTGGTTATCGGAGATTACTTCGCTTCGCTCACAATGACAAGGCAACCATATGCATGTAAAACCCAGGTTTATTGCCTTCCATTCCTTAGTTCCAGAATGTAATTTGCCACCTCGGCAAAACCTTCGTCACAGCAGGATTCGCTGGTGTACCTTGCCGCTTCCCTCAGAATTGCCTGATTCGCCATTGGAATTGCCGGGTTTATCACCTGCACGCCGAGCGTAAAGCACTGGAACAGGGATAGGTCTGTTGGGGCGTCGCCCATTACCAGCACTTCATCCGGGGATAGAGAGCTTAGCGGCTCGTTGTCTAATATCCGTAATAGCGTCTTCCCCTTCGTAGCGCCTCTCGGCGTTAAATGGAAAACGTAGCCGGAATCCAGCAGGTCGGTGTCATCAAGGTGCTGCCTTATCTCGTCTCCGGATACACCGTGGAGAATGATGATTAAATCAACCTGTCGTGTATTATTCCACTGTCCACTTTCGATAGCGCCCGGGAACAGCCGGTTGAGCTTGTCAAGGGCGACGGTAACAGCGTCACGTCGGAACCCCAGTTCAATAAGCTCCCCTCCGCCTCTCATTTTGGCCAGCGCGCCGTTCTCCGCAATAAGCGGCCCGCTCGCGTTAAGCTCACCGGCGTAGTGCTCGAGGTCGGGGATATTCCGCCCGGAAACAAAGCCGACCATTATCCCGTTTTCTTCAAGCCGGCGTACCGCCTCAGCTACCTTCGGCCCAAAACGGCTCTCTCCCGGCTTCAAGCCTTCGCCCGATGTCAAGGTGCCGTCAATATCGGTCATGACGACCTTTATCTTCCGCGCCGTCTCCGGAGCCATCGTCTTGTAAGATTCAGCCATAGACCTGAATTTTACCGTCGGTGAGACGAGAATGTCAAAAAGTTACTGCGAAAAAATCTTGACTTACTTCCTCAAACCATATTATAATATCGCAACACAATATCGGAGGTCGTTATCGTGTTGGACAGGGAATTCTTCCTCGGGTTTATCAAAATCCATATCCTCTACCACGCCTCAAAAGAGCCAATATTCGGCGTCGAAATCTCTGAAGAGCTCACCCGTCATGGCTACCACCTGAGTCCGGGAACGCTCTACCCGACACTGCACCGCCTGGAAAAGGAGGGCTATCTCAAGCAAAGCCTGAAGGTGGTGGATGGCAAAGTGAGAAAATACTATACCATCACAGAACAGGGAAACGCCGTCCTGAAAGAAGCGAGTGAGAAAATCAGGGAACTGGTCGAAGAAGTGCTCGAAGACAAAGACGGGATGGCAGAGCCGTCAAAACAAACCGAAAGTGAGCCAGAGAAATGAGCACACCGGTATTTGCATTGCCGAAAGAGGGGCCGCTGAACATTACATCTTATCTGAAAAAATACCGCCGGATGTTCTGGATAGAGGCGGTCGCCGGAATTATCTACAACACCGTCATCGTCGCCGGGCCTATTCTTCTGGGAAGAATGCTGGATGCGGCCGCCGCCCTTGAAAACAGCGGGGTCACGCCGGAAAGCGTGAGGACGCTATTAATATCCACCATTCTCTTTGTCCTGGTGACCATCTTTTTCCAGTACGCCCGCTATATCAAGCGCTGGTACCTCCGGAACATGACGAATAAAATTGCCTGCGACATGCGGGCGGGGCTTTTTAAAACTGTTCTTTCATATCCCATGGCGAAACTTGACCGGGAATCAGTCGGCGACCTCATGTCCCGCACGGTGGGGGACGTCGAGCAGATTGTCGCCACCATGCAGCAGACCATCAACGAGTCCTGGGACACCTTGCTCCTTATGATTTCCTATTTTGTCGTTATCCTCTACTATGACTGGCGAATCACGCTCATCTGCTCTATCCCGATACCCCTTGCCATCTGGGTTGCCGAATCGGTCAGGCACCCGCTTTATAACTACTCTATGAACTCAAGAAAGGCGGCGTCGGTGGTGACCTCGCATCTTCAAAAGACTTTGACCGGCATCAACATCCTCAGGCTTTTCGGCCGGGAGCGGGTTGAGACCGAGCGCCTCAAGGATTACAGCACCGAGCAGATGCGCTGGAATATCCGCACCGCCCTGCTCCAGAACGGCATGATGCCGGCCTACGCCACTCTGGCATCGCTCGGCGTTATCGGCGTCATCGGGCTTGGAGGCAAGGAAGTAACTCTTGGAAACTGGACAATCGGGCACTTTGTCGCCTTTTTGACCATGTTCAGCCTCATGGCGGCGCGCACCTGGGTCGCCGCCCGCGTCTTCAACCAGTGGCACGCGGGGAAGGCTTCCTGGGACCGCATCAAGATGAAGCTGGCGGACATCGTGAATGAGGCGGCGGCAAAGGCCGTTCCCGTTAAGACGGCAATAGCGGTAGAGTCAAGCGATGACCCGCCGATTCTCGCCGCCGACAATCTTTCTTTCAGCTTTCCCGGCGCGAACCGTAACTGCCTTGAGAACATCAGCTTTACCGTAAACAAAGGCAACTTTATCGGCGTGACCGGGCCCGTCGGTGCCGGGAAGAGCGCCCTGGCGATGGTGCTCACCGGCATTTATCCCTACGCCGGCAAAATCAGTGTGAGCGGCCGCGATTTGACCAGTTACTCCGAATCAGAAAAAGCCGCCATGTTTGCCTACTCCGGACAGGACGCCTTCCTCTTTTCGGTTTCCATCGGCGAGAACATCACCTTTGCGCCGCCGCCGTACTCCCAGGATGTCCAATCCCGCCTCGGCCGGGCGATTTATATCGCGGCGCTGAGAGAAGATATGGAGCTTTTCCCGCAGGGTCTGAACACAATTGTCGGTGAAAGGGGCATCCGGCTATCCGGCGGGCAGCGCCAGCGCATCGCCGTCGCCCGCGCCATTTTCACCGGCAACCCTGTTTTAATCCTGGACGACCCCTTCTCCGCCGTGGATATCGGTACTGAAAAAAGAATGATAGAGCGCATCCGGGAGAACCTCAAAGATACTACCGTGATTGTCTTCTCCCACCGCCTCGCCGCTTTTACCGACGCGGATAAGATTTTCGTACTGGAAAAAGGGAAGCTTACCCAGCAGGGGAACCACCGGGAACTTACGGCAATTGATGGTGTGTACCAGAAAATTTACACCGCTCAGACCTGGATGGAGAGTGAGAGAGTTGAGTCAAAATAGGAAGAACGGCGTCGGCAACGTCACGACTTTAACTATCCTGGGAAGGGCGCTTGTCAGCACCTTCCGCAAGATGTGGTTCATCTTTGTCCTGATGGTGGGCACCTCCCTGGCCGCTATGACCCTGGAACTGGTACCGCCTCTCTTACTCAAAAACATCGTTGACAACTATCTTAATGTACGGCAGGTGGAGGGCATCTGGCTGGCCGGGGCGTTTTACCTCGCCGCTTCGCTCGGCACGAGCGTCCTGGGGTTCAGCCAGGTATTCATCAATAACTACATCGGGCAGAATATCCTGCTCGAACTCCGGCTTTTCATGGCCGAGCACCTGACAAAGCTCCCCATGAGCTACTACACCAAGACGCCGGTCGGCGAGACGATGAGCCGGCTCACCTCCGATGTGGAGACGGTCAACACCATCTTCTCCTCGACCTCCGGCACCTCGATGGGTCTCGGCAACCTCTTAACCGACGTGGTCAAAATCATCGGCATCCTGGTTACCATGTATTTCCTGAGCCCTGTCCTGAGCCTGATTGTCCTTGCCGCCGTACCGCTCATCTACTTTGCCTCCGCTTATTTCCGGAAAAACGTCTACCGCACGCAGCTTGACGTCCGGCGCAGCGTTGGCCGAATCAACACCTTTCTCCAGGAGACCTTCAGCGGCATGAGAATTGTTAAATCCTATGGCAAAGAAAGACATTATGAAGAGTCCTTCCAGAAGCCGCTCACGACCAACTTAACGGCGGTGAATTCCGCCGCCGTCTATGACTCCTATTTCCCCTGCGTCATGATGGTCATCCGGGCGGTGACCATCGCCGTGGTCGTCTGGTTCGGAGCGAAGACGGGCGTGAGTGAATACCTTGCCATCAGCATCGGCTCTCTTGCCGCCATGACCGATTTAATTACCCGGCTTTTCAGTCCCTTAGACGCCCTGACGCTTGAGTTCCAGACGTTACAGCAGGCGCTGGCCGGCCTCAAGCGCATCGTTGAACTCCTGATGGAAAAGCCGGAGGAGAAGGGCGAGGCACAGCACATCCCGGCCGCCGTTACCGTGAGTCATGACATACCGGCCGTGGTGGTAAATAACCTTGGTTTCAGCTACCAGAAGGATAAGCCGGTGCTGAGAAAGGTGACGCTCTCTGTCCCGCAGGGGAAGCGGATTGCCATCGTGGGTAGGACGGGGGCGGGAAAGACCACCCTTATGAACCTCATCGCCGGGCTTTACCCGCCGGAGTCGGGCGGCATCTCAATTATGGGCTTCGACCCTTACCAGGTTGACCCCGGGGATAGAAGAAAGCTCCTGGGCGTTGTGCCGCAGAACGTTTTTCTATTCGAGGGAACGATAAAGGAGAACATCACCCTGCGCGATGATTCGATTCCAATAGAAGCGGTGGAGAAAGCAGCAAAGACAGTGGGGCTTCACGACTATATCGCCGGCCTTGAGAAAGGCTACGATACGCAGCTCGGCGTTGAAGGTACAAAACTGTCATTCGGGCAGAGCCAGCTTTTATCCCTGGCGCGGGCGATTGTCTTTGACCCGGCCATCCTGCTTCTCGATGAACCGACCTCCGGGGTTGACGCCGTGACCGAGGCGAACATCTTCCAGGCTTTCCGCAAGGTCAGCGAGAACCGTACCATCATCACCATCAGCCACCGCCTCTCCGGCATCATTGACGCCGATGAAGTTCACATTATGGCGGCAGGACGGATTGTGCAGTCCGGCGCACCGGAAAAGCTGGCCGGGGAAAGCGGCTGGTACAGCGTCTATCGCCAACTTGAGAATCTGGGCTGGAAGATGGACTAAGATACTTGCGAATTTGATATACCATTAAATGCAATTGACATGAACCTCTACAGAGCTTATCATTGCATCAAGAGTAGCGTGCTGGTTTATTGAAAAATTAGAAGGAGGATTATGCCTACTTATATTGCTCTGTATAAATTTACCGACCAGGGAATCAAAAACATAAAGGCTGCACCACAGCGAGTAGAGAATAACGTTAAAGCTTGGGAGAAGATGGGAGGCAAGCTATTAGGCTTTTACTCGACTATGGGGGAATACGATTATGTGAGCATTGCGGAAGCCCCTAATGATGCAGTGGCTTCGACTTTTATGTTGGCAGTAGGTGCTCAAGGTAATGTGAGAACAACAACGCTCAAGGCATTTACGACAAAAGAATTTGCTGTCATTGTTAAGAATATTCCTTAAAGGATAAAGATTGACTGCCAAATCCAACCCAACCACTGGTACGCTACTCTAAAAATTATCTAATGCTTCTTCTATACCTCGGTTTATTATCCCTACGTTTTCCATCCTACTTCCTCCAGCTCTTTATTAGCTGATACTGGACATACCATTTGAGATTCAGTCCGTTAGGAAAAACATTGAGGGTGGCTTTTTGAAATGCCAACAGTTCTCGACTCTTGGTATAATTTTCAAATGCTGCAATGTCTTCAAAATAAAGGGCTGAAACAGAGTCAGGGTAGTCCCATTCGCTAGATTCAACCAAAGTTTTAGAACCAATATTCTTATAACAGTCATACCCCTTAATTCGAGGAAGCCCTATAATTAAGGGAACAAAGGAGTTGAAAGCGTAATCGTTTAGCCAGTTGGCATACTTTTCCTGGTCTCCCTGGCGAAATCGATAACCCTCAATGTGTAATATTGGGGCATTTTCAATCATTGTATCTTCTTTACTCTGTTTATTAGCTTGTTCGCTCCTGAAGCTTTTGACCAATTCGTATGGAGCGACCCAGACATATACCATCACCCGACGTTTTATCCATGCGTTAAGCTCATTGGCTACTGCTATTCGTTCTGGGTTTGTAATGGAAGCTTCCCTGGCCTGGATATTCTTGTAATGAAGAAGACCTAGCAACGACGGATATTCGGGATTTGCTGTGACAATTTTATACATGTCCATTCCAGTACGTCCGGGAACTGTCATGTGCAGAGGCGCATAAACTTCGGTCATCCAATTAACGAACCTGCCGTATATTTCGGAGTCAGCTCCAGGAGCAGGGCTCATACCTGAAAAAGACATCACGGGTCTATTTTCCATATTACTTCCTCCAGCTTTGTGTTAGCCATTAACGAACGTGTTTATGTAGAGGCAAAATTGTTTAAATACGCCCGCAATTTGATAGGGAATAACGCTTTTATTTCTATAGTCTTTTAAGAATCTCTAATTCCCTTGGGAGAAGGACGGGTTGATACTCGGAGAAAAATTTATAACCGGAATTTACCAGATGGATATACTGCGCTTTCAGGTATTCATCTCTGGTTTCTTTCTTTATCAAGGGTTCCTGCGAAATTTGCTTATCACAGGCTTCCAGAGCCCTGCGATAAGAAAGCTCGTCTCCCATTTGCAGATTGAAGGTATCCCGGTAAGAGCAAACAGCAATACCCCTGGCCAGCGGCTGCCCTTCCTGCATTATTACCGTCACCGCCGTAGTGCCGACATAGTACCTGAATTTATCCAGCTTTTTGTAATCCATGGAATTCCTCCTTTTTCTGACCTTATTTTATTTTCCGGATGCTTCATTCAGCCTCTATTATTTTCCGGATGCTTCATTCAGCCTCTATTATCTCAGCAGCGACAGCTGATATGTTAGCCTGGGATAAATAATAAGGACACCAGCCATCGCCAGCCAATCTGACGGTTCTGGTGTCCTTCATCAATTGCACCTCTTTAAACTATCTCAGAAGATTATATTCATGCAGGTATTAACTCATGGCTCCCGAAAAAACTTTACCGGTATCTCTAATCATTCAAGGTATGTTTTGATTATATTACTTGATTTCCTGCCACGGTGCAATAATGAGACGCTTGGCCAATGGCTAATACCCTTCGTATGCCTTATAATTATTGAGAAACAAACGGGTAAGGAGGAGAAATGGTATTTCAGAATTTAGCCCACCGCGGTGCCTCTGCCTACCTCCCTGAGAACACCCTCCCCTCTTTCTACCGGGGAATCGAGCTTGGCGCGAGCGGCCTTGAGACCGACCTGCAGAAGAGCAAAGACGGCGTCATTTACCTCTTCCATGATGATACCATGGGGAGAACGTCAACGGTTAAAGGCAAGACCTCGGACTACACCTGGGAAGAACTCAAGAAGGTTGATGTCGGCGCCTGGTTCTCCCCGAAGTGGAAGAATGAAAGAATCGTAACTTTTGATGAGTTCCTTTATCACTTTGGCGGGAAAGACCTAATCCTCGCCATTGAGCTTAAAGCGGCGTTTACGGTTGACGAGGTGAAAAGGGTCATCGCAATGGTAAATCAGTACAACGCCTGGGAAAATGTGACTTTAACCTCCTTTATCTTCGAAAACCTGGCGAACGCCCGGCAGGTGGATAAGAAAATCAAGATGGGTTTCCTCATGGGCAAGATTGATATGGAAGTAATCGATAAGCTCAAATTAATCGGCGGGCAGCAGATTTGCCCTGATGCCCTCAAGCTCACGGCGGATGACGTTAAGCTTGCCAAACAGAACGGCCTCGAGGTCAGAGCATGGGATATCAGGGATGTGGACGTTATGAACCAGGCGCTGGCCATGGGTGTTGACGGGATGACCGTGAATTTCCCGGACAAGCTTGCCCTGGCACTGGCGGGCAAAAGGTAATTCTCTTGGAAGCTAGCCATAAAACAAAATTCAAAAATCCAAACACTCTTTGTCGTAAGTTTTATTTATTTTAATAACTCACCTTACGCAATCTTATAAAAGACACATTGTTTAAGTTCGTTTATCATAAGATATGAATTCCAAGCACCGAATGCTAAAGGGAAACCACCTTATACAATTGTCATTGCGAGCACTTGTACTTGCACTACAAGTGCAAGCATCGATGAAGTCCCGATGCAATCGGGACGAAATCGAGCGTGGCAATCTCACTAAAAGATAAGCTTTACTACTTCCGGAGATTGCCACGTCGTCCCGATTCAATCAAGATTTCATCGGGACTCCTCGCAATGACAGATTGGGATTTATTGTTGGGTGCTTAGGACTTCTTCAGACAGGATTTGGGTATGGGTGAAATTCTTACTGGCACGTGCTCCTGGGCTGACCCGTCACTCATTAAATCCCACCGCTTCTACCCGGAGTGGGCGAAGAGCGCCGAGGCGCGTCTCCAGTACTATGCCAGCCAGTTCTGCGTTGTTGAGGTGGACAGCACCTACTACGCCCTGCCGAAAGAGGCGGCGGCCGGCCTCTGGGTGAGGCGGACGGGGGACGGCTTCCGGTTTGATGTCAAGGCTTTCCGCCTTTTTACCGGGCATCCGACGCCCCTCGCGGTTTTGCCCAAAGATATTAAAGAGGCGCTGCCTGCCCGACTTAAAAAGCAAGAGAACCTTTACTACCGTGACCTCGCCGCGGAGCTTCTTGAGGAGTTGTGGCGGCGCTTTGAGCGGGCGCTTCTCCCGCTGGATTCCGCCGGGAAACTCGGTGTTGTTACCTTCCAGTTCCCGCCCTGGTTTAGGCCGGGGAAGGAGCAGCTAGCCCATGTCCTTTTCTGCAAGGAAAAACTGCCGCAATATAATTTAGCCGTGGAGTTCCGGCACGGCGCGTGGCTCGCCTCAGCGAATTGCACTGCCACACTCAAGTTTCTCCGTGATAACAACCTCGCTTTTATCTGCGTTGATGAGCCGCAGGGGTTTTCTTCGAGTGTTCCGCCGGTGTACGCGGTTACCTCGGATGTGGCCGTCATCCGCTTTCACGGGCGGAACCGGGAAGCCTGGGAGAATAAGGGGGCGACGGTGCAGGAGCGGTTTGACTACCTCTACGGCGAAGATGAGCTTGGGGAATGGGTGCCCCATATTAAAGAGATGGCGGCGAAGTGCCGTGAGCTTCACGTGCTCTTCAACAACTGCCACGAGGATAAAGGCATAACTAGCGCCCGCCAGATGAAACTCCTGCTCAGTGGTGCGCCGGGTAACGCACGGGAACGTTTTTTAATCTAATTGTTCCGGCAGCGCTACCGGCTTTGGCGGGATGAGTTCCCCGGCCTTGACCGTCATGAAAGGCGTTATCAGTTTATCGATATCCAGCGGTTCTTTATTGCAGTCGTATACACACCATTTGCCGGACTTTATCTCCAGGACCGAAATATCGGCGTCCATGCCCGTCTTGAGGCTGCCTTTACGGTCGGCGATTCCAATCGCTTTTGCGGAGTTGATTGTCACCATCGGAATTATCTTTTCGAGCGGGATGCCGAGCGCCAGAAACTTCGACATGGTCACGGTGAGCCCGTAAACCGGGCCGGTTATTGACGGCTTGGTCACATCGGTGCTGAGGGTGGTCGGCAGATAGCCCTGCGCCATCATCTTCCGGGCGACGGCGTAGGTAAAGTTACTATTTCCGTGGGCGGCATCCAGGATGACCCCCCTCTTACCAGCTTCGATATATTCCGGCAAAACTTTGCCGTTTTCCTGAAGAACCCCGCCCTGCAAGCCGGTGTAGATATGTGTCAGGATATCGCCATCTTCCATAAGCGGCAGGAAGTCTTTCGTAACTGACGGCGGCACCCATTTATTTTTATCCCCGATGTGCACCATGAGCGGCAGATTAAACTTTTTTGCCGTCTTTTTGGCGAGCTTGACGATTTCCACACCCTGGCTTGCCACCAGTTTTCCCACCAGGCGCAGCTTGACGCCGCGGATTAAGCCGGGATAGGCGGAGATTATCGCCTTGGTATTAGCGACGTTTATTTCATCGGGATGGCATAGCTCCGGCATAGCGCTGATGCCGAAAGAGCCGATATGCAGGAGGCAGTAAATCGTGGTTCTGGCGGCGGGAATGACATACTTCGGGAACCCGCCGAAAGTGGCGTAGCCGGCGCTGCCGCAATCAACAACCGTGGTCACTCCCTGGGTTACCCCAGCGTTATCGGGATTTGCCCCGATGTCCAGCACCCCGTCATAAACGTGGGTGTGCAGGTCAATCAGGCCCGGCGTAACGAGCTTGCCGGCGGCGTCAACAATCTTCCCAGCTTCACCTGACGGAATATTCGCCGCGACTTTAGCGATTTTGCCGCCCGCCACCGCGACATCCATGACAGCGTCGATATTCTGCGCCGGGTCAATTACCCGTCCATCTTTAACTATAAGGTCATACATAAAAGTCTCTCTTTCTATAAAAGAAGCTATTTAACCGCTCTAAAACGCTTTTTCATATCCGCAATTGAATAGGTTTTATCCCATAATACCGCGCTAGGTCTCTCTTAGTGATGCCGTCATCCGGGAATAAGACTTTGTCGGCATTACCCCCCTGATTTCATGTCCTTCGATAACCAGTTTATCTTTCGACATGGCGACAACCTCTAACAAAAGCCATATGAGGCTGTCTAATAATGTCATTCTTGAAGGAGCGAAGCGACTGAAGAATCCGTTCACTTGTACTTGCAGTCCGAGTGCAAGC
>Ga0315295_10001640_pt1 | contig 19143 bp, 13 predicted proteins | sample YL17G14_0_MG_FD_204453 | JGI IMG/M metagenome (GOLD analysis project Ga0315295, IMG submission 204453) | Sediment microbial communities from Yellowstone Lake, YNP, Wyoming, USA - YL17G14_0 | ecosystem: Environmental > Aquatic > Freshwater > Lake > Sediment | place: USA: Wyoming | collected... | reverse complement strand
TGATTCTCCAAATGCTAGAACAAGAAAAGAAGATGGCTTTTTTAGAACTTATGCTATAGCTAATATAAAACCAGAAGATGAAATTACTGTAGATTATACTGTGAATAAAGATTTAGAACAACCAGAAAATGGATGGAATGAATATATACCTAGAGAAGAAATGAATGAGTTTAATGATATTAGTTCAATGGTTGGATCTTCAATTTATAATAAAGAAAGTCCTAAACCTGATCCAGATAAAGAAACATATTTGAATCTTCTCAAACATTCGATAAAAGTAAAAAGGGTAGATATTAAATAAAGAAAAATTGTTTTAATTTCATAGGAAATAAAATTCAAGAACAAAATTAAAAAATTATATAGGGGATCTAGGGAGAGATATCTATATGGAACATGAATTAAATGGTATTCTGTTTGAATCTGTACAATGCGGAATCATTGTAATGGATGCAGAAACAAATATAGTACTTAATATTAATGACGTTGCTTGTAAAATTTTACATCTAGATAAATCAATAATTGGGTCTGAATGTCATAAGATGTTATGTAACTCAGAAGAATGTGAATTTAAAAAAAACGATAATCATAAAGTAGATGAACAAGAAGTTTGTTTTATGACAAAGATTCAAAAAAGAAAATGGCTTTTAAGAACAGCTAATAAGATTTATTCTAACGGAAAAATCTACATAGTCGAAAGTTTTACTGATATTACAGATCAAAAAATGAAGCAAGAACAGTATACTGATTTAGTAAAGTATGCTCCAGCAGGAATTTATGAATTAGATCTAAAAACTTATAAGTATATAACTTTCAATCAACTTGTCTTAGAATATACTGGATATACAGAAGAGGAGTTTAGAGAAATTGGAATTTTTGGAGTATTTACCGAGGAAAGTAAAGAATTATTTTTTGATAGAATGAGAAGACTACAAGAAGGAGAAACACTATCAACAGAGGTTGAATATGAAATTATAACAAAAAATAAGAAGCGTTTTTGGATACTATTAAATATAAGGTTTATATATAATGGAGATAAAATTCCAACCAAAGCATTTTGTATTGTTACAAATATAACAGAAAGAAAATGTGCAGAATCTAAATTAATATTTGAAAAAGAAAGAGCTCAAATGTATTTAGATATGGCATTTGATATTTTTGTAGCATTAGATTTAGATGGAAATATTAATCTAATTAATAAAACAGGGTGTGACATTTTAGGTTCAACAGAAGAAAAATTACTTGGTTTGAATTGGTTTGATAATTTTGTACCAGAGCATGATAGAATAGGTGCTAGAATAGAATTTCAAGAAACAATTAAAGGATTAAATGGGTCGAATATAAGATTATGGACTAATTTTATTTATACAACAAAAGGTGAGAAACTTCTAGTTAGATGGAGAAATAAAGTAGTACAAGATAAACATGGAAGGGTTATAGGAACTTTTTCTACTGGTAATGATATAACAAATGAGTATACAGAAGAAAAAACATTAAATAAGTTATGGGATGAAACCCAACTACAACTTAAAGAAATAAATCCAAATATAGCTTTCAGAAGACGATCAAAACAGGATCGAAATAATCAACTAGATATTGCAGTTGATCTGATTGTAAATGGGGGGACAAACCTTAAATGACAGCAAACGGCGTTCCTACTTCCTTAGTTGAAAAATTATTAGATAATTTAAAAGATCTGACAAAAAATGTAGCTGAATCAAATGTTAAACAAAATTTGCTTCAAGATAGTGTAGATCAAACAAGTGATAAAATTGCTGTTGCTTTAACTAAAGTTGCTGAAAGATTAAATACTCCTCCTAGACATGAAGAGTTAGAAAATCAGATAAAAGGCATAGATACAAAATTAGTTGATCTTACAAAAACAGAAACAATACAAACTGAGTTATTAAAAAGTGTTGTTAAAACAATTAAAATCGCGGCAAGTTTATTTGGTTTAGCAATATTAATTTCTGCAATTCTTATTTCAGTAGTTGAAAAGACAAGGTTTTCAACTGCAGAAAAACAAATATTTGAAAATCAACAATCAACGATAGAGAGACTGCAAAAAGATCTTTATGAACATCAGAAAAAAATCGATCCTATTCTTGAGAACCTACAAAAGACTTTACAAGATCATTTTAAGAAAGAACAGACTCCAACTAAATAAAATTGATAACTTCATAGAATAACTTATCTAATGTCGAAAGGAGATAAATGTGAATTTAATCTATTTTTAATTAATCTATTTTTAAAGAACAAATTATAAATTATGTGAGATTAGTAGGTATTAAGTAAGATAAAGGGAATAAATATATATGCTTATAGATAATAAATATCTAGAGAGAGATTCCTGGTTATACCCTGTAATATCAAGAATTTTGGGATTCTTTGCAGCACCTCCTGCTGGTATTGAAGATGATTTTTATATTGATTCTGGAAACGATCATCTTTATAAATACTTATCTGGTTTGTGGGTAGATCAAGGAATAGTCAATGATTGTGACCGTGTTATAAATCTCTCTTCATTAAGTCAAAATATTTTTGAATATAAGAATGGTACGTGGGTAGATACTGGCCAAGCTGATAATGGAAGTGCAACTGTTGTTTTTGATGATGGTACAAGTACAAATGTTATTTACGTATATGATACAACTGCTCTTCCCAATGGTCAATGGTTTCAATATTCTTCTGGTGGCGGAAGTGGTAAAAGTGGAACCAGTGGAACTTCGGGTTCATCAGGATCTAGTGGTAGTTCTGGAAGTAGTGGAGAAACTGGAGAAAGTGGGTCATCAGGAACTTCAGGTTCATCAGGATCTACTGGTACTTCTGGATCAGCTGGCAGTTCTGGTACTAGTGGTAGTTCTGGAAGTAGTGGAGAAACTGGAGAAAGTGGGTCATCAGGAACTTCAGGTTCATCAGGATCTACTGGTACTTCAGGTTCATCTGGTTCAAGTGGTGTTAGTGGAGCTGGAACATTAGATGATTTAACAGATGTTGAATTAACTTTAGTAGAAAATGGTGATATATTAGTTTATGATTCAACATCAAACTTATGGATTAATAAAATAAATACTGGTGGAACAGGTAATGGTTATTTTCCTTCTGGATGGTAATAATATACTGGATTTAAATATTTATTGGAACAAATAAAAAAGGATAAGACATTAAATAATGAAAGGAAATTTGTATAATGCAGAATGTTGAAGCTATGAAATATGATAAAAAAACAACCTTTACTCGTTATGGTAATTGCAATCATTGTGGATGGTGTTGTAATTTTGTTGGGTTATATCCATTAACGATTGAAAAAAAAGAAGGTGCTAAAGAGAAAGATATCAATCCTGACATGATAAGATATTATGAATTACATGGTGGTAAATCATCAGGAGATGGAAAAAAAGTACAAATTATGTTTTATTTAGCAGCAACTTGTAAAGAATATAATATAAAAAAACGAGGAGAAGAATCTTGTAATATTTATAATGAACGACCTAACATATGTAAAGATTTTCCTATTTTTCCAGAACAGATAGAAGGAACACCATGTTCATACTGGTTTGAATATGAGGTTGATGGGAAAATTATAAAACGAGGCGGTCAAGAATCTTTATATCCAACTCCAGTACATTTTACGAGGTAAATTATGCCAGGAACTTTTACAAACGATGGTACAACAATCAAAGGAATGGAAGCTACTGGCGATATTTCTACATTAGGAACCTTTGTTTTTAAAGTTACTGCTAATGATGACTTAAGACTTGAAGGAACGTACTGCTTAATTATGAGTGCAACTGTACAACCAAATACAGGATATGCTCTTGCTATAACACCATCAGCAAACTTAAATCTTTCTAATACAGGCGTTTGGGTTGCTGATATTGTAAATGGTGGTACTGGTTATGCAGTAGCTAATGTTCTTACTGTTCAAGGTGGTACAGGAACAGCAGCAACACTTACAGTTGCAACAGTAAGTGGTGGTGTTATAACAAGTGTTACAATTACAACAAGAGGAAGTTATACTGCTAATCCAACAAATCCTGTTTCTGTTAGTGGTGGTGCTGGATCAAATGCAACATTTAATCTAGATTTAAGTACTTATCATATTTTTGCTTGGGTAAGAAATAATGCATGGTCAGCATCTGATGTAAAAAGAAATGGCGGTCTTGGATTTATAATGTCATCTGATGGTCCACCAACTACTTTTAGTTTAGTTAGAGCTGAAATCGCTGCCCCAGGAGCTTCATATTCTGTAAATAATGTTTTAACACTCGTTGGTGGTACATCTACTACTGCAGCAACGTGTACAGTCACTTCAGTAAGTGGTGGTACTGTTACTGGAATATCAATTACTAACGCTGGAGTTTATACAGTCGAACCAGCCTACCCATGTGCAACAACCGTTGCTCCAGCTGGTGGTTCTGGTTGTACAATAAATACATTATGGTGTACATCTAACTCAAAATTTTGGTTATTAGATGGAAGTGATACAGCAAACGTTGCTGGGTGGACTTGTTATGTAATGAATGTAGAAGGAACTCCAGACTTTTCATATGGAACTATGTTATCAACTAGTCTTGACAGATTAGGTTTTAGAACAAGAAATACTGGAACATTGACAAATAAAATTCCTGGATTATGTTTGGACATGATGAGATATGGAACAGGAACAACTATTACAGCAGGAACAGCAGGAGCTCCAGTAACATTATCTGATATTTCTGTATATGATATTAATAGTGCAAGAGCTTGGGGAGCATTAGTACAACAAGATAATATTTATTATCCAAATGCAAAACTACGATTTGGAACTTCAACACAAACAGCAGTAACATATTTTAAAGATATCAATTCAGTTTTAATTTGGCGAAATTTCCCAGTATCCAGTTTATTTTATGAAATACTTGTTAGAGGAACTTCAGGTTTCTCTAGTACATTTCAACTTGGATCTTATTCTAGTGGTCTTACTTCTGGTGGTTGTTCTGTTAAAGCAAATTCTCCAGCCTGCTGGGCTTTAACTGCTTCAAATGCTTATGGAATAATTTTATTATATGCAAGTAATTTCAGTAGAATAAGAAGAGCTACTTTAAATGCATCTGCAGATATTAGATCTTGTACATTTACTGATTGTGGAAATATTACAGGCGCTGGAGCAACAATTGATAGTTGTACATTTCAAGATATTGCAACAGCTTCGCCAATTAGCGGAACATATGGAATTGAAGTAACTGTTGCAACTACAATTACAAATTGTTTGTTTGTAAATTATGCAATTGCTATTTTTTGGAATGTAAATGCAGACACTAATACAAAGTTAGATGACACAACATTTGTTTCTGGTGGGACAGGTTATGCTATAGAACTAGGTCCAAATTGCCCAGCTGAAATTACTTTTACAAATGTTTTCTTTGATGGATATGGTTCTACAGGAACAGCTAACGCTGCAGTATATAATAATTCCGGCAAAGAAATAACAATTAATATAGTAGGAGGTGATAGTCCTACTTATAATAACGGAGCATTAGCTTCAACAATTATTGACTTATCTGTAACATTAACACTTACTGGTGTTCCTATTGATACTTTAGTTACAATAGTTGAAGTAGCAGATAGAGACAATGTTTTATTTCAAGATACAGCAGATATAACCGAAGAATTAAATTTCACTTATGGTTCAGCAGAGGTTGGGTTGGTTGTCGATATTATGTTTATCAACCCTTTATATGATCCATTGTTAGGAACAATATACAATTACGAATTAGGATCAGGTAGTCTAGAAATTCCAATTTCGTTAGTTGAAGACGCAACTTATATAGATTAAATTAGATAATGGAGGAATAATTACATGGCAAAAATAGTAGATCCAGATCAGCTAGATCTGAACACGGAAGTAGTAATAAATACAGGTGCAAAATCAATTCAGCTTCTTGAAGCAGGACAATTAAATAATGACTCTCCTGGTCAAGATTCTGGTGTTACTTTGCAAGCAGTTTATTCATTTTTAAAAGATCGTTGGATGGATACAGCAGCACTAAATAAATTTAGGTTTCCAATGAAAGCAATTTACGAAGCTAAGTTTCTAATGGAAAATAGCTGGATATGGGCAGATCAGTTAACTAGAGACTTGATTAGAGATGCTGGATGGCGTGAATACAATGGTAATGAATATGCTACAATCATTTCACTAGGTACTATGGATGATGACTTAACAGATCAAGCTTATTACCAAAATATTGTTGGATTGGATTCAACTGGTATCTTTGTGTTTGATAAAACAGGTAGGTTGAATGAACCTATTTTGATTTACGACGGGGTAAATGATTATAGAGATTATTTAAAAGTATTTATTCGTGAACAAGGAAAAACTTTTGACCAATATAATCTTCTAGTTTCACAGGGTTTACCTGTATTAACTTATATTGCATATAGATTACCACTTGGTAATGCAGTAGATATTAAAATTGAATATACTGATAATAATATTGAAACTCTTCAACCATTTATATCTATGTCTTTACAATATTATACTGGAACTAGATTCGAAGCATGGGATGTTGGTGAAACATATGTTATAGGAGATGTAGTTCAATCGGCACTTGACAGATGGTATCGAGCTACTACTGGTAATACTGCTGATGAACCTCCAAGTGCAAATTGGGAAACATATCCTGGTGAAAAACAAATTGGTACTGATTATTATGCTTTTAACAGAGAAATTAGATGTGCTGGAGTTAATCAAGCAGATGCTGAAGAACTTTATGCTTATGCTCAATACAGATTAAGAGAAGCTATTAATATTAATGATGATCCAGATCTTGAACTTTATGGAGAAGTTATTGGTAGAATTGCAAACCCACTATGTTACTTTGTAGGCAATACTTTACATTCATCACCTGGGGTATGGATTGAAAATTTTGATCCAAATATTACAAATGATATAGTTATGTGGGTTATTAATGCAGCAGTAGCAGGAACTGGTGGATTAGATTTAGAAGACTTACCAAAATCTTCTACTGGTGTTAATTTTCCATTCGTTTCTGCAGGTAATATGGTTTTCAACACAGATTTAGTTAATGATCCAGATTCAAAATATTGGATGTATTTTGCTAATGCTGGTGGTAACTTATTTGATACAGCAAATGCAATTATTGTGAATGACAACGATGGAAACCCAATTACCGGTGCAATATCAACTTCTATTATACCATTTACATTTGATTATACATATAATAATCAAGGAGGAAGAGTTCCTCCTAGTACTGCTGTTGTTTATATTGTAGCAATGGGTCTAACACTTGCAGAATGGGTAGTTGCAGAATTTTCTATTACTAATGCAACTGGACTAACATTTCCAGTAAATGCATCTACAGAAAGAAACTACATTGAATAATGGAAGGAACAAAAAATGAAATTATGGACAAATACTGATTTTGATGGTTTAGTAACATCTCTGAGTTCAGAAGACAAAATGTTAAGGCATGATATTAGGTACGCATGTTTTAGAATACAAAAAGAAAAAGAAGATGGAACAAAAGCTGAAGAAAAACATCATAAAATTGGTAACCAAGTTGAAAAAATTGATGGATTTGGGGGTTGGAATAACTTTGCTATTACTTGGGATATTTCAACCCCAAATCCAATTGCTATTGTTTCTAGAAAATGGTCTATATATGAAGAATGGAATCAAACATTAATGAGGATAACAGTACCTTTGCCAATAGTAAAAGTGGAAAAAGGATAAAGATGAATGGCTACCAAAGTCGATTTCGACACAACCAGTCGTTTAATAATTTGTCATGTAGGTGTTACGGAATTAGATGTAAAAAAAGATCTTTATAGCGATGGAAAAGAAGATTGGTTAGTTGATTCTGAATTAAACAAATTTATTTTTCCAATCTATGGAGTTGGAGGAAACCCAACAGTAGGAACTCAGTCTATTGAACCATATTTCTTCTTGAGAGCTGGTTGGCAAATAAGACCTTATGAAGCTGACCATAATTTAATAGTTTCTGGTAACTTATTCGTTGAAGGGGGTGGGAATCCATTTGTTCCAACATTGGGTGATTATACTGTATCTATAAATCAAATAACAACAATAACAAATGTAACAACTATTGGTGCTGACGAAGTTTGGAAGACAGTAATAGAAAATGATTTTACAGCAGAGGAACTTCTTCGTTTATTTGCTAGTATTCTTGTTGGTAAAACAAGTATTCAAAATCTTGGTGGCGGAAATGCTATAGTAAAATTTAAAGATTTACTTAATACCAAAGATCGAGTAACAGCTCAAGTATCAGGTAGTGAAAGAACGAATGTATTATTAGATGGAACTTAAAATACAAAATTAAAACAAATTTATATGGAAAACCTTTGTAGATAGAGAGTGGTCAGGTATAAATGAATATAAAAATAATTCATTTTATTTGGTATGGTAAGAATATGCCTGAGAATCCTTATAAGTGGAAGATGATGAACCCCGACTGGGAAGTTATGATCTGGAATAGAGAAAACATGCCAAAACTAATAAATCAACGTTTATTTTATATATTATCTCCAGTTTGGGATATGCAGTCAGATATTGCTAGAGTAGAAATACTTTATAGATATGGTGGATTATACTTGGATTGTGATATAATTCCTTTAAGACCTTTGGGAAATTTTTTTGAAGAATATGGTGATTTAGTTGGATTCTATGAAAATGAAAGTATAAGGCCAGGGCTTATATGTAATGCAGTTATGGCTAGCATAAAACATCATCCAGCATGGATTACTTTAATGGAATATTATAGTAAATTAGATCCTTCAAAAAGAGATACTTTTGTTCCAGGACATATGAGATGTTCTAGTATTACCCCTTATTTCATTAAAGCTAATATGCAAGTTCTTCCGTCTTATTATTTTTATCCTGAATGGTGGAAAACTATAGTTCGAGATCCAAAACCAGAAGATTATCCTAATTCTTTTGGATTTCATTTATGGGCTAAACCTAATAATTTGTTTAATTGGGGAAAAAGAAAAAAATCGGATTTATTAGAACAAATTATAAAATAACGAAAGGTGAAAATAGGTGAAAGTAGTATTAATAACAGGAATAACTGGTCAAGATGGAAGTTATTTAGCAGAACTTCTTTTATCTAAAGAATATGAAGTTCATGGTATTGTAAGACATATAGCTAATATTAATGAAGATAGATATTATAGAATTAAACATTTACTAGACAAGATCCATATTCATTTTGCTTCAGTTGAAGATTATCCTGCCTTATTAGAAATAGTTCAAAAAGTCAAACCGGATGAATGTTATCATCTAGCATCTCAAAGTTTCGTTGCTGATTCTTTTAAATATGAGTTCTCTACGTTAAGTACAAATATTAATGGAACTCATAATATGCTTTCTATCATTCATCAAGTATGTCCTAAATGTAAATTTTATTTTGCTGGGTCTAGTGAAATGTTTGGGAAGGTAAATGACTATGAAGATTTCCAAAATGAAGATACTCCTTTTAATCCAGTTTCTCCTTATGCTATTTCAAAGGTAGCTGGGTTTGATCTAACTAAGTATTATAGAAACTCTTTTAATATGTTTGCAGTTGGTGGAATTTTATTTAATCATGAATCTCCGAGAAGAGGTAGTCAATTTATTAGTAAGAAGATTGTAGCAGCAGTTGTTAATATTTCTCAAAAATTTCAAAAAGAACTTAGAGTAGGAAATATAGATGCAAGAAGAGACTGGGGTTATGCCCCAGATTATGTTAAAGCAATGTGGTTAATGATGCAAAAAGATGAACCAAGCGATTATGTTATAGCAACTGGAAAAAGTTACTCAGTTAGAGATTTTTTAGAAATAGCATTTAGTATTGCAAAGTTAAATTACGAAGACTATATTGTTATTGATAAAGATCTATATAGACCAGTTGACGTAAATTATCTTTGCGGCAATGCTTCAAAGGCTAGAAAAGAACTAGCTTGGAAACCAGAAGTTAATTTTTCTAAATTAGTTCAGATAATGTTGGAATACGAAGGTTTATATAATCTATGAAAAATGTTTTAAGTATTGTGGATTGTTTTGTTCATAACGATAGAGTAGAAGATAAACTTAGTACTAAGATAAATAAATTAAAAGAAAGGAATCATGTTATTCTTTTAATTTCAAACACGACGATAAAACCTGCAATTATAGCAAAAGTTGATTTTTATTTTTACGATCAAAGAAATCAATTATTTCAAGATACATATACAAATTATTCTAAAACTATATTTTGGATACAATATGGAAATTTTATTGTATATGATATAGTTCCTGGTTTACAAAGACATGGATTATCTGTTCTTGTTAACTTGTTTAATTCTATTCAATTTGCTCATACTCTTGGTTATGAATATTTCCAAAGGTTTGAAGTTGATGATATAATGGGTCCAAAATCTTTAGATTTTATTGACCAAGTTCCTAAACTTTGTGAAGATTCTAAATCACTAGGTTTATTTTATTTCAACGAAAGAAATAATGAAAAAGAAAGAGATGTTTCTTTTCATTACTTTTATTGTCAAGTCATTTATTTTTTGGAAAAAGTTCAACGTATTAAAAATGAAAAAGACTATCTTAATTTTTTATTAGTTCATCAAAAGAATAAAGATTTCATGATTGCTGAAAGATACATATATGAAAACTTTAGAATGAATGGTTCCACTAAACTTTTAAAGAAGTCTGGTTTAACTGATATAACGACTGATTTTCCTGATACAGCATGGAATACTGAAACAACTCCTAGTAATGTTCCACCTAAATATCAAGGATGTATTACAAAATTATATAAAAAAAGAGTCAGAGGACAACCTAGTGATGGATTTGTTATATTTAGTTATAATCATGTTCCAGTCAAGAAGAATCGAATGATTATTGTAGAAAACAAAAATGGAACTTCTGATAGTATTCACCATAATTTTACAGAGGCAAATCAATGGTATTTTAATATGATTCATGAGAACATAAATAAAATTAAGGTATTTGAATCTAACGTTTTTTTATATGAAGAAGTAAATCAAAATATCGAGTCATTTATTGACTTTTTATAGAAAGGAAGAATTATGAAGATTTTCTTTTTTGCTCAACATTTATCAACTGGAGGAATGCCTCAATACCTTCTTTGGTCTATTGAGAATATCTTAAAAGAAGGTATTTCAAAAGAAAATATATTTGTAATAGAGTATGCGGATGTTACCGGTGGAAAATTTATAGTTCAAAGAAAAAGAATTCAAGAATTACTAACAAAAAATCTTATTACTCTTCAAGGTGATAATATATCTCAAAAAACAATACATTTACAAAAATTACTTCAAGAAGAAAAACCAGATGTTGTTCATATGCAAGAGTTTCCTGAAATAGCTGGATTATCTCCAGATTTTTGTAATGTTATTTATTCTCCAAATAGAAAATATAAAGTTATTGAAACATCGCATGATTCTTCTTTTGATCCTACTAAGAAAACATATCTTCCAGATGGGTTTGCTTTTATAAATGCGTATCATGCTACTTTATATAGTTCGTATAATATACCTTCAAAAATTATAGAGTATACAATTCCAGAACAAGTAAGACCTGATAGAATAACCGCTTTGAAGAAATTAGGAGCAGATCCAGAATATAAACATGTTCTAAACGTTGGTTTATTTACTCCAAGAAAAAATCAAGCTGAATTAATTTATATAGCAAGACTTTTACAAAAGTATCCAATTCAATTCCATTTTGTAGGTAATACTGCAGATAATTTTAAATTTTATTGGGATCCACTTCTTGCTAAAAGAACGGCAAATTGTGTATTCTGGGGTGAAAGAAATGATCCAGAAATTTTTTATGCTGCAGCTGATGTATTTTATTTTGCTTCAAAACCTGTTGGTGCAGATAAAGAATCAAATCCATTAGTAATAAAAGAAGCGCTTTCGTGGAAACTTCCAATGTTACTATACGATCATGATACTTATGGAGGAGCTTATAGTGATAAAGAAGGTTTGACATTTTTAAAAGATGATATTCTTGATAATTGCAGAACATTACTTCAAGCACTTGGTTTTGAGGATCTTACAAAAATTAAACCATTAGATCCAATCAATGTTAATCTAACATTTAATGCAAATGAAAACAGAATATATATTACCTATAATGATCTAATATCTCAAAAACTTGATATTACTATTAGAGATGCAGATACAAATCTTCCAATATACAATACAGAATTGCAATTTAGTCATAATTCTATTTGGTGGATTAATCCATGCCAAGCAATTAAATTTATTGATGTTCAAAACTTTAATGGCTTTATCGTAGAGTTTTATAAAAATGATAATTTACTTTTATCTAAAGAATTATGGTTAAGAAAGAATCCTCCATTTACTAAAACAAAGTTTAATGTTTATGCACTAGATGCTTTATACTATAACTTTTTTGAATTTTATGAACTGAAAATTTATGATGGAATGATTAAACAAGGTGATGTTATTCTAGATATTGGAGCTAGTTCTGGAACATTTACTAATTATGCTTTAGATCAAGGAGCGAGTCATTCATTTGCAGTAGAACCGTTTCCTAGATCAGTTAACAATTTACGAAAAACTTTTGGAGCTGATAAACGAGTTACAATAATTGATAAAGCTATTAGTGATACTCGTGGCGAAAAAAGTTTTTATATGTTTAATAAAAATAGTACAATGGGATCTTTGTATCAACAAGAAGATAAATTTACATTTGAAGAAAAGGTAGATGCTATTACTTTTCAAGATCTTTTTGATAATTATAAACTTCCAAAAATTGATTTAATGAAAATAGATACAGAAGGTTCTGAATATGCTATTTTTGATACGATAGAAGACCTTGATATTGAAAGATTGATTATAGAATTTCATTATAATAAAGGTGAAGTAAATAGGATTATTGATAAACTTAAAAAACTTGAATATGAATTTGATATTCATGAAAATTCTTCATATAGACCTGGAAGTTCTGACTTATTTTTTGGTAATATTACAGCATATAAACATGGAAAGGGTAAACCTATTCCAAAAATAGTTGCTGCTTCTCCACCAGAACCTATTGTAGTACAATCTGAACTGAAACCAGTTATAAAACAATCAGGATCTAAATTTACAATGTGTCAAATTCAACCTGGTGCAATTCCAATTCCACCAAATAATTGGGGTGCAGTTGAGAAAATTATTTGGGGTTATAAAAAATATTTTGAAGAAAAAGGATATACTGTAGATATTAGTTATCCTCTTGATATTCATAAACCATATGATATTGTTCATGCTCATATTGCTAATCAAGCTATTCTTTTAAGAGATAGAAATATCCCTTATTTCTTTTCAATGGACGATCATCATGTAGTAACTCATGGTAAAGATTCTCCATTATACAAACAACAAATTGAAGCGATAAGAGGTTCATTATGTACATTCCTTGGTGCTGAATTTTTGTTTGAAATGTTTTCTGAAGTAGAAGATAAGTTACGATACTTACAACACTCTACAGATACCAGTTATTTTACACCACATGACGCCAAAGCACCCATGAGTGTTCTTTGTGTAGGCAACACACTATATGATATGAATGGTGAGTTAGTTGATAGAAAAGGGTTTGAACTGGCGATTCAGGCAGCAAATGAGTTGAATACGCCGATTACAATTGCAGGCCCAACAAGAAGCAATCAAGAGTTTGCTTCTAGAATGAAATCAAAAAATTATAAGTTTATGAATATACTTGATCCTACTGAAGAAGAATTATTGTATCTTCTTCGAAGTCATTCTATTTTTGCATTTCCAACTTTCTTAGAGGCTGGTCATCCACCAGTAGCAATCATAGAAGCTATGTCATGTGGTTTACCAGTAGTAGCAACCTATGTGGGAAAAGATGTTATTCCAAACGAAACATTAATAACAGAAAGAAATGTTGCAGGTGTAAAGAAAGCAATTTTAGGAGCCATCTATAATTATGATCGTTTATCTAAACGATCTAGAGAATTAGCTGTAGGAAAATATGATTGGAAAGTTGTAGGGAATCAACTTGAAAAATATTATAAGGAGTTTATTTAATGAAAACGAAATATAATGTGAAAGTTGTTCACTTATTTTCAAAAGAAGATGAATCTGAAAGAAAATCAAGACAATCAATTTCAAAACTTGAAAAACTGGGTATTAAATATGTTTCACATATGAATAATCCTTATAATGATGAACCACCAAAAGAGACTTGTATTAGACCTCAAGATATAGGACTAGAACCTGGTGGAAATGCGTTAACAGGAAGACATTATGGATGTTATCTTGCATTTAGAAATGCAATTGAGAAAGAATTTACTGAAGATTTAGACTTCTTTATGATTTGCGAAAGAGATGCTTTTATAGAAGTTCCATTTGAGAAATTTGGTGGAATTTTTAACCGTTGTTGTAAGTTTATTAATAATAACAAAATTGATTATTTCTCATTTGGTGATAGAAGAAGTTTAGTAACTGGTGAACTTTTATCTCAAATTTTAGAACCGGCAGATGATATTGCTTGTGTTACAAATAAATTTTATTGTTGCCAAATGATAATGTTTCCACAGAGTATTAGAAAAGAATTATTAGAAATATTACAAACTGAAAAATGGGATGTAGCTGATCTATTCTTTCTAAGAGTTTTTAGTGAAAGAAATAAAAGATTTGGAATTGTTAGAAATAGAGTCACAACACAGATAGATGGAGAATCATTAATTAATAGAAGAATTATTTTAAACGCTAGTGCAGAACAACCTGGAAAACAATTATTAGATCTATATGAAAAAGCACCATTAACAATTCGAAATGTTCAAAAAATAAGCGATCAAGATTCTATAACTGTATCTTTTGTTTATAATCCTAAAGTTGAGATAAAAGGAACTTCTGATAAAGAATATACAGTTGAGTTTTTTGATCCTGTAGAAAATCAAATTATTTTTGGAGATAAAATAAAAGCAAATTACTGGACTCTGTGTAATAGACAATGGTTTACTCCGTGGGAAATAAGAGTTAATGGTAATGTTATTCATAAATATAATGCCTCTAATCAAAACGTGTTGGTATCATTTGAAAGTTCTGCTATGGGTGATACTATAGCATGGGTTCCATATGTTGAAGAATTTAGAAAAAAGCATAATTGTAATGTATATGTTTCTACATTCTGGAATGAGTTATTTAAGAGAGAATATCCTGAACTAAATTTTGTTTCACCAGGATCTGTAGTTCATAATTTATATGCATCATATGTTGTTGGTTGTTTTGACGATGACACTAGCAACTACAAAAATAAGAGATGTTGGAGAGAATCAACCTTACAAAAAATAGCGACTGATTCTCTTGGAATGGAATATAAGGAAATAAGAACGAAGATTCATGTTTCTGACCTTCCTAGACCAATACCGGAAAAATATGTATGTATTTCAGAAAGAGCAACTCAATGGGCAAAAATGTGGTTATATCCAAATGGATGGCAGGAACTAGTTAGCTATCTAAATTCAGTTGGGTATAAAGTTATGGTAATTAGTAAAGAACCAACATCGTTGAAAAATGTTATAGATAGAACTGGAAAACCAATATTACAAACAGTTAATAACTTATATCATTCTGAATTTTATATTGGTTTGCCTCATGGACCATCTTGGTTGGCATGGGGATTAAATAAACCAGTAGTTATGATAGGTGGGTATAGTATTAATTGTGAGTTTGTTTCTGGTAATACAAGAGTTTTACCACCAGAAGGATCATGTACATCTTGTTTCCATGATACTAAACTTTTATTCAATAGAGCTTTAGAGGCTTGTGTTTGGTATAAAGATTATGAATGTAATAAGAAAATAACTACTCAAATGATTATTGATGCAATTAAGAAAGCAAATCTGATTTCATAAAAATTGTGTAACAAATAAAAAAGGGGAAGTTAAATGTTATGATTTAATTTGTTATTTAGAATTAGCGAATTTAGAATGCTTATTTTAGTGATTATCTTACGACAATATTTTTAAAAAATCTCGGTTTTTATAAACGGTCTTTTTTAAAAAAAAGATGGAGATTTTATTTAATGGCAAAATTCAAAGAAGGCGACCTTATAATAAAGGCCGATGAGAGTATTCAATTCGCTAACACGGTTATGCAATCTGGCGCTTTTAATGACCTTTCAATGGATAGCTGTGTAGGTGGTCTTGATCCCGTCCGTGATGAACATTTCGTAACAAAAGGATATTTTGATTCCCATTCAGGAAGTGGTGGTAGTAGTGGGAGTGGTACGTCGGGAACATCAGGAGCAGCTGGATCATCAGGAGCTTCAGGTAGCTCAGGAACTAGTGGAACAAGGGGTACTTCTGGAACAGCAGGAACTAGTGGTACATCTGGTTCAAGTGGGTCTAGTGGAACAAGAGGTACATCTGGTAGTAGCGGATTATTTGGAGGTGATAGTCAAAAGTATAAGTTTAGTACAGAGACATCTGAAAGTGCGCCAGGAACTGCTGGTTATTTAAAATTTAATGATTCTACTTCTGTTTTAATAACAAAAATCTATATTGATTCAGAAAATATTTATTCTGTTGATATATCAAATTGGATAAATTCTTTAAATGATAGTACGAACACGATAAAAGGTAGAATTCGTATTTTTAAAGAATTCGATTCTTCTATTTTTTACTCTTTTGAACTATTAAATTTGTCTATTGGTTTTGGTGGTGGATGGTATATTTTAGAAGTTATTTATGTTGATAGTAATGGATTCTTTGATGATAACAACGATATAGTATTTTCTTTTTCTCAATCTGGAGACATTGGTTTATCAGGAAGTTCTGGTTCAGGAGGAACATCAGGAACAAGTGGAGGAATTGGAATAAGCGGAACTTCTGGTTCATCAGGATCTACAGGTTCTTCTGGAAGTAGCGGAACTTCTGGTTCGAGCGGTAGTTCGGGTTCTTCTGGTAGTTCAGGTTCTTCAGGTTCAAGTGGTAGTTCTGGAGAATCTGGTTCTTCTGGAAGTAGCGGAACTAGTGGATCATCTGGTAGTTCTGGATCATCTGGTTCTAGTGGTTCTTCTGGAAGTTCAGGAACTAGTGGATCATCTGGTAGTTCTGGATCATCTGGTTCAACAGGATCAAGTGGAACATCAGGAACTGCAGGGTATTCTGGAGATAGATATACAACAGATTCTACAACAACGCTAACAATATCTATCGGTAATAAAACTTTAGATGTAGACCCTGGTTTATCTTTGTCTATTGGTCAGAGGATAATTATAGCATATGATTCTACGAACTCTATGGAAGGATATGCACTTTCATATAATCCTATAACAGGAGAACTTATAGTTGATGTTGACACTATTAGTGGTAGTGGAACTTTTTCTTATTGGAATGTTTCTCTTTCTGGAGCTCCCGGGCCAGCTGGAAGTTCTGGGAGTAGTGGTTTAACAGGATCAAGTGGAACGGCTGGAAGTTCTGGAACTAGTGGTTCTTCTGGATCAACCGGAACTAGTGGAAGTTCCGGTTCAAGCGGATCATCTGGATCATCTGGTAGTTCAGGAACTTCAGGTTCATCTGGATCTAGTGGAACATCTGGATCATCTGGTAGTTCAGGAACTAGTGGAAGTAGTGGTTCATCTGGAACTAGTGGAAGTTCCGGTTCAAGCGGAACATCAGGAAGTAGTGGTTCTTCTGGTTCTAGTGGAACAAGTGGTAGTTCCGGTAGTAGTGGAACTTCAGGATCAAGTGGAAGTAGTGGAACAAGTGGTTCTTCTGGTAGTAGTGGAACTTCAGGTAGTTCTGGTTCATCTGGTTCTAGTGGAACAAGTGGTTCATCTGGTAGTTCAGGAACTAGTGGTTCAAGTGGAACCTCTGGAACTAGAGGATCTTCTGGTACAAGTGCTAGTCTTGCAGATATTGGTGCTATAACTAGTGAACCAACTGGTATATATTCTAGATCAGAGTCAACACTTACATATACTAATGGAGCAACACCTGAATTTCAAATAGCTGCTGTAGCTGCAACATTTACCTATTATATTCATGGAGTACGACATGATGTAGGAACAAAAACTGTTATATTCGATGGATCTCCATATACTAAAGCTGAAGGAATGTGGTTTTTCTATCTTGATACTAGTGAAGCTTTAATTGCTACTCAAACATTTGTTGCTAGTATTTTAAAAGATCAATGTATAGTTGGAATGGGTTATTGGGACAATACAAACAATGTATGGGTCGGAGGAAGTGAAGAACGACATGGATTAACAATGGATGGTGATACCCATATTAATCTTCATCTTAGTAGAGGTGCAGTTTATTTTAATGGTTTAGCAATGATTAATATGGCGACAGCTGATAGTAATAATAATAATGCACCAACAAGCAATAGACAAAATCAATTTATTGTTCAAGCTGGAAGATTTGCTGACGAAGACATTGTTTTTGATATTTCTCAACAAGGTGTTGTTGTTCCATTCGCACCTGCAACTTTTCCTCTACTTTACTTGGATGGAACTAATTGGAGAAAACAAGCAGCTTCATTCTTACCTACAAAAGGAACTGCTGGACAAAGAATTAGTTTTAATCAGATAACTGCTGGAAGTGGTTCTCAAGTTCAAGCTGGTTCAAATAATGATTATGTTCTTGCACATTTGTTTACTTCAAACGATCCTTCACAATATATTATTGCTTTCCAAGGACAAAATGAATATACAAGCAGAACTTTAGCAAGAGAGGGAGCATTAACAGAATTAACTGAATTATACACAATTGGTTTACCAACTGTAGAATTTATTCCTCTTGCTACATTAATATATCAAACAAATGATGGAGCTGCTTGGGATACTTATTCAAATGTTAAATTGGTTTCATCTGATTCTGCATCAGAAGATGTATATATTGATTGGAGATCTCAACAATCTATAAGTAGAGCAGTATTTGCAGTATCAGGAACAAGTGGAACAAGTGGTTCTTCAGGATCATCTGGTTCTAGTGGTTCTAGTGGAACTTCAGGATCATCTGGTAGTTCAGGAACTAGTGGTTCAAGTGGTTCTAGTGGAACTTCTGGTTCGAGTGGTTCTAGTGGTTCATCTGGATCAAGTGGAACTTCAGGATCATCAGGATCTTCTGGTTCTAGTGGTTC
>Ga0315295_10001638_pt1 | contig 19155 bp, 21 predicted proteins | sample YL17G14_0_MG_FD_204453 | JGI IMG/M metagenome (GOLD analysis project Ga0315295, IMG submission 204453) | Sediment microbial communities from Yellowstone Lake, YNP, Wyoming, USA - YL17G14_0 | ecosystem: Environmental > Aquatic > Freshwater > Lake > Sediment | place: USA: Wyoming | collected... | reverse complement strand
AGCCTCCGATGGCAGCGCAGTTTACGGCGATGCTTATAATGGCGGCTATGGCGGTAATTTTAATACCCAGGGAGGAACTGGAGCAATCGCAGTAAGAGCATATGCTAATAGCACAAATGGTGCTGCATTTTATGGATTTACCGAATCCAATTCTGGATATGCGGCAATATTCGAAGGGGGTAGAGGAATACAATTACCTTATTCAACTACTCAAACAGCAGGAACAAGTGAAGGTACGATCAGATATAATTTCGATAATAAACATTTTTATGGTTACGTAGGCGGCGACGTTTGGAAGCAGTTGGATAATTAATCGCAATCACTGTTCTGTGGCCGCTGCAGTATTAGGGCCAAATTACCTTTCCAGCGACACCATTCCTATAGACTGCACCTTCACCTGCGGCACGATTTCATTATAAGAAAGCACCGCCACGTCCGGGAAGCTCCTCTCAATGAAGCGCTTAAAGTGGGGGCGGAGGCGGGGAGAACACAAGATCACCGGCTTTAGTTTCATCTTCTTGAAGTTGGCCATGTGCCTTTGTATCTGAAGCAGTATCCTTTCCCCAACATTAGGGTCCACCGCCAGGAAAGAACCATACTCCGATTGATGAATAGCTCCGATCAGGGTCTCTTCCAGCGAAGGATCGATCGTGACCACCGTGATGACCCCATCTTTGTCCGAATAGGACTCGCAAACCTGCCGTGCCAGCGACTGCCTCACATATTCGGTCAGGACATTGATGTCGCGCGAAAGGTGAGCATAGTCCGCCAGTCTTTCCAGAATAGTGGAAAGGTCGCGCATGGAAACTCGTTCCCGAACTAAAAGTTGCAGGACCTTGTGAACCTGTCCCAAAGAGAGGAGGTCGGGGATCAGTTCCCTGACGATCGCGGCATTGGTGTTCTTCACCAGCTCGATCAGCGACTGCACGTTCTGCCGGGTCATGATCTCGTCGGCGTAACGCTTGATGATCTCGTTGAAGTGATTGGCGATAACGTCCACCGAGTCCAGCGCGGGGATCTGCAGTTTCTGCAGCTCCGGCAGCATCTCGTCCGGCACCCAGCAGACCGGGTCCTTGGTGACGGGATCCCGGCTTTCCACCCCGGTCAGTTTTTTGGCCTTAAGGTCCGCCAGACGCAGATTGACCAGATGGTGGCCCATGTAAACCTCTCCGGTTGAAACCTTGGTGCCCCGGATCTCAATCACGTATTGATTAGGGGGCAGGGACAGATCGTCCATCACCCGCACTCCGGGGATCACGAATCCCAGCTCCTGGCCTATCTGATAACGGATCAGGGTGATGCGTTCTAATAGTGGGCCCTTTTGAGCGGGATCGATCAGGGGAATTAAATTGCGCCCCGCCTTAAGCGAAAGCGGATCCAATCCCAGTGTTCCCAGGATCGATTCGGGTTTCTTCAATATGTCCTTGCCGCTGACGTCTTCTTTTATCATCTTGGCTTCTTCCTTGCGGGACTGCGCGGAAATAAGCGCCAACGCCAGCGCTCCCGACACTCCCGCCAGCATCATGAAGGGAATGGTGGGCAGTCCCGGCACCATGGCAAAGACCGCCATGATCACGGCCACAAAGGCAAAAGCCCGCGGCTGGGCGAAAACCTGCGTAGCTATATCCGTTCCCAGACTCATCTCTGAAGCCGATTTGGTGATGACCAGACCGGTAGCCACCGAAACCAAAAGCGCGGTGGTCGTCGCCAACAGTCCCGCTCCCACGGTCAGCAGGGCAAAAGTGGTCAGGGCTTCCATGATTCCGAATCCCATCTGCAGCCAGCCGATCAGGATCCCCCCGATGATATTTATCAAAACGATCACGATGCCGGCGATCGAATCTCCCCTTACGAACTTGTTGGCGCCGTCCATGCTGCCAAAAAAGGTGGCTTCCTGCTCGATCTTGCGGCGGCGGGCCCGCGCCTCATTGGCATCGATCAATCCGGCGTTAAGGTCGGCATCGATAGACATCTGTTTTCCCGGCATGGCATCCAGGGTGAAACGGGCGGCCACCTCCGCCACACGTTCACTGCCCTTTGTGATCACCACGAACTGCACTATGGAGATAATGGCAAAGACGATCACTCCCACGATGTAATTGCCCCCCACTACCACGTTGCCAAAGGCCTGCACCACCTGACCGGCATAAGCATTTAAAAGCAAAAGACGGGAGGCGGAGATGTTCAGAGATAACCTGAAAAGGGTCACCACCAGAAGAATGGAAGGGAAAGCCGCGAATTCCAGCGGTTCCTTCAAGTACATGGCTACCAGCAGGATCACCAGGGAGAAAGCGATGTTCACGGTCATCAAAATATCCAGCAGGAAGGGGGGGAGGGGAATAATGATCAGGGCGATGATGCCTACCAGGAGTATGGCTACCAATACGTCCGAAGTTGAAAAAAGATTGCGGATACTTTTAAAGTCAATTGCCGGGAAGGCCATGGTTAGATTTTACTCTCTCTTTTAAGCCGGCGCAAGGCGTCTTCGGGCCGCTCGTTCCCTTTTTAACTTGTAAACATACGCCAACACTTCCGCTACCGCCTGATACAGTTCCCGGGGAATTTCAGACCCTACCGAAGTGGTGCGATAGATGGAGCGCGCCAGCGGCTCGTTTTCCACGATGGGGACCTCATGCTCTTCGGCCACCCGGCGGATCTCCTCGGCGTGCAGCCTTTCTCCCTTGGCCAGCAGGATGGGAGCTCTCATCTTTTCCTGCGCATATCTTAAGGCCACAGCCAAATGGGTGGGGTTGGTGACCACCACGTCCGCCTGCGGGACCGCGGCCATCATGCGCTGATAAGCCATCTGCCTCTGCAGATCGCGCATCCTCTGCTTGACCATGGGATCCCCCTCCAGGCGCTTGTATTCTTCCTTGACCTCCTGGCGGGACATCTTTAAATTGCGCATGTATTCCCAGCGCCGGTACATGTAATCCAGGATGGCTACCGCTATATAGAAAAATCCCACCCGCATAGCCACCTTGTAAGCGATGGAACCGCCCAAGACCATGGCATCCCAGGGCTGGCCGTCCATCAGTATCACCACGAAGGGCAGATCGTCGCGCACCGCTATCCAGGTGATGTAAAAGACGATCACGATCTTGACGATGCTTTTTACGGTCTCCACCAGTCCCTGAATGGAGAACAGGCGCTTAAAACCTTCAAAAGGGGAGATGCGTTCCAGTTTTGGGGTTAGGGGATCCAGGGAGACCACGAAACCGGACTGCAGGGCCTCCGCGATCAGGGCCGCGATGAAGGTGATGCCGAAGATGGGTCCCACCGCAAAAAGCAAGCCCCGCCCCCCCATCAAAAAGGCCCCGGCGACCAGGGAGAGCGAAAAATCCTTGGCAAAAGAGGGGATCTGATAGAAGATCCCCTGCGCCATGCCCACCAGCTCCCTCCACATAAACTCCCCGGTATAGCGGAAAAGGAAATAAGACAGCAATAGCAGGACCGCCGTGGTTATCTCACGGCTCTTGGCCACCTGTCCTCGCTCCCGCGCTTCTCGCAAGCGGTGCGGGGTTGGCTCCTCGCTTTTTTCTCCAGCTTCTTCTGCCATAGTTTATTACCTCAGGAATACCAGCAATTTTAGCATTTCTTCCCCCATCTTCTCCAGCAGATTGGCAATGTGCTTAACCAGCAGGGGAAGGGTAAAGAGGATGCCGATGATGCCCAGGGCGGGCTTGACCTGGAATCCCAGCATGAAGACATTCACCTGGGGAGCTACCCGGGATACGATCCCGAAGGCAAAATCTGAAAGGAAAATGAGAAGGATAATGGGGCCGGCCAGCTGCAGGGCAATGGTAAAGAACACCTTCCCCAGTTCCATCAATTGCAGGGTAAGTTTGGGAGTGGCGAAATTGGGCAGGCCGCCCAGGGGCAGCATCCGGAAACTTTGGTGAAACACCGAAAGCAGAAAGTGATGGCCGTTGATGATGAGGAAGGTGGTGAGGGCGATATAGAAAATGAACCTTCCTACGATGGTGACCTGGGTGCCGAAAGTGGGATCAAAGGTCTGGGCCACGGACAAGCCCATTTGCATATCCATCAATTCTCCCGCGGATTGAACGGCTATGAAAATAAGGTTGCTGATAAAGCCGAGCAAGTAACCAATGGTCACCTCTGCCGTTAGAGCCAGCACGAAGTGCGTGGGGGTTTGAGGGATGTTGTGGGGGATTACTGGGACCACGAACCACAGAACGGCGGAGATCCAGATGATGAGCGAGGCCTTGCCCAAAGACGGGACAGAGCGGGAGTTAAAGAACGGGGCCATGATGAAGATGCCGGTCAGGCGCGCGCAGATCAGAAGATATACCGCCAGTTGAGAGACGGAGATGATCATCTCACCATAGCCGGGATCCCCGCCCAGAGAGAGGTGGTGAAATCCACCATGAGCGAGACCATCCAAGGCGAGGTGAAAGCGATCATCAGCAGCACGGATACCACTTTGGGCACAAAGGTCAAGGTTTGCTCTTGGATCTGGGTGACCGCCTGGAACAGGGAGATGGCGAAGCCCACCAGGAGGCCCACTCCCACTGCGGGCAGGGAGAGCAGCAGGATCAAGATCACGCCCTGGTAGATAACTTGAACGACAAAATCCTGGGTCATCTGAAACTCATCAGCAATCCGCGCGTGATCAGGCTCCAGCCGTCCACCAGCACGAAAAGCAGGATCTTAAAGGGCAGGGAGACCATTACCGGCGACAACATGAACATGCCCAAAGAAAGCAGGACATTGGCCACTACCAGATCGATGATCAGGAAAGGGATAAAGAGCAGAAAGCCGATCTGAAAAGCGGTCTTAAGTTCCGAGATCATGAAAGACGGGATCACTACATAGGGCGGGACCTCCTCCATGGTCTTGGGCGGCTTGATGCGGGCGAACTGCACGAACAGGGCCAGGTCCTTTTCCCGGGTCTGCTTGAGCATGAATTTCTTGAGGGGGTTCATACCGGTCTCAAAGGCCTTTACCTCTGACAGCTTCTTCTGATTATAGGGAATGACCGCTTTCTCGTTCACTTCCTTCCAGACCGGGGTCATGATGAAGACCGTCATGAAGAGCGCCAGGCCGATGAAGACCGAGTTGGGAGGCACGTTCTGCGTTCCCAGCCCGATCCGCAGCAGCCCGAAGACGCAGATTATGCGCAGGAAGCTGGTGACCGAAATTAAGAAAAAGGGAACCAATGATATGAGCGCGATGCCCAGGATCATCTGCACCGAAGAAGAGAACTGGGGAGAGGATAGGAGCTGGTTGATATTGATCAACTAATAATATCTCCTTCCTTGAACTTGTCGAGCAGGGCCACGCCTTTTTGTCCGCAGGCGACCAGATAGATGTTTTTATTGAATTTGATGACATAAGCGGTGACCTGCGGTTCTATGCCGATCCGGTCCAGCACTTCTATCATCCGTCCCTTGCCGGTCACCTGGAGCCGGGGCAAAAGGTAGCGGGAGATCAGATAGATCAAGCCCAGCACCACCGCCAGGGAGAGCGCCACCTGGACTATATAGCTAAAGGTGACCACCGGGGTCTTTTCCAGGATTAGAGCTTCGTAAGTCATTTAAGCAGGAGGTTGGTGATCCTTATCCCGTAATTGTCATCGATGGCTACCACTTCGCCCTGGGCGATGAGCTGGCCGCCGGCCTTAAGGTCCAGCGGCTCTCCCGCCAGCCTTTCCAGCTCAATGATCGAGCCTTCAGAAAGTTCCAGCACCTCTCTTAGGTTGAGCTTGGTACGGCCCAGCTCGGCGATCACCTCAATGGGTATTTCGCTCAAAGTTTTCTCCCCCAGTTGGGTTCCCTTGCTTTCTTCTTCCAGTTCCGGGAAATGGACCCTTTTTACTTCCATGTGAACTCCTCCTTATTTGGATTCTTCTTCTTCCTCTTCTTCCGGGAATTCTTCCTCTTCTTCAAACTCCTCTTCCGGAAATTCTTCTTCCTCGAACTCCTCTTCCGGAAATTCCTCCTCTTCCTCTATTATAGGTTTGGGTCTGGGCGGGGGAACGATCGGTCTTTTAGGGAAAGCGAATCCAGGTTTAAGCGGGGGAGGGGCGGCCGCTTCTTTAGTTATTTCCTTGGGAGCTTCTTTCTTTTCCTCTTTTTTCTCTTCCTTTTTTTCTTCCACATAGATAGGGGGGGCCACCTGGACCTCTTTTTCTTTTTCCACTCCCACCACTTTGGCCACGGCCTTCCCGTTTAATATCCCCGGCTGGCCCAAAATGACCACCTGGTCGGAAAGATTGATAGTGATGGCGCTGCGGATGCTGTTATCTAAAGAAACCACATCGCCTATCTCCAGTTTCTTGATCTCGGAGGTCTTAAGCTCGGTTGCGCCTAGTGACACCATGACCGGCAATAAGATCTTGGAGAGCATCTCCAGGTTCAGTTTCTTAAAGGACAGGGGCTGGGGTTTGGTCTGGTCATGGAGCTGCTTCAGTAGATTTTTGATCAACGGTCCGGTATAACCCAAGACCATCCGGCCCTGAATATCATTCAGCGAGATCTCTATTACAAAGTGCACAAAAGTGACCTGCGGGTTGATGGCCGGGTTAGGGGAGGGGTCGGGGGAGGTGACGATCTCGAATTTTAGGTTCTTTAATATTCCCTGAAAGACCGAGGAATAGGTGGATAAATATTCATTGAAAGTGGTCCCGAAGACCAGGTAATCGGCTTCGGTCAGATCCTTTTTGACCTCTCCTACGCCTTTAAGGCCCAAGGCCGCGGCGATCAGGATCTCCACCAGCTGGAGATCGAAGGAGACAAAGACTTCCTCATGCAGATCGGGCAGCAGGATGCGTCCCTGCAGCAGCGGCCCCAAAAGTGATCTTAAGAAGCTCCCGTAATTATTCTGCAGGGCTTCCACCGAGAAAAGCTGGCTTCCCAGACGCAGGTTGATCTTAAGGGTGGACAGCAGGTTTTCCGCGAAGCGATAATGCAAAAGATGAGCTTCCTTGAGCTCTTCCCCGGATAGGCGATCGAAACCGTAGAGGCCGATCTTGACCTTCTTTATTAGCTGGCGGGGAGGCTTATAGGTGGTCCAGTCCCCCAGAGCCGGGGACAATTTAAGCGATCTTTTTTGAGGCGAAACCTCAGGTTTTCCCTTTTCCGCCATTACTCCTTTATCCTAACTTGCTGATGAATGAAGAGATGATATCCGATGCCATCCTGACCACTGACAGATTAGCGCTCATGGCCCGCTGGATCTCTAAAGAGTCGATGTTCTCTCCGATGTAAAACACATTGGATTGTTCCAGCTGTCCAGGAATAATGCTTCCCGCGGATCCTTGTTCCGGGGCTTCCGGGGTAGCGCTAGAACCGGAGGCCATGGTTTCCCTGAAAGTAGTTCCCTGGGCTTGCTGAAGTCCGCCAGGATTTTGGAAATAGGTCAAAGCAATACGATAGCCGGCAGGAAAGGTATTGTAAAGTAATTGGCCGCTATTACTCCAGCTATATAAACCGGGATCTGCTCCGGTTAGACCGGTGATGGCAGTTAATCCTCCGGAGTCGTTCAAACCATAAACCTGCATGCCGGCTTCGGTAACCAAGTTCCCATTAACGATGGAGAATTTTCCAGCCCTGGTGTAAAGATAAGTATTTCCTCCATCCGGAGAAACGATAAATAAGCCCTGTCCCTTGATGGCCAGATCGATATCGCTTCCTTCCACAGTCCCTCCGGCCGTGAAATCCACGCTAACATTGGAAACCGCTGTCCCCTGACCGAGTTGCTCCGGATTGGTGCCTCCCAGATTGGCGAAAGTGTTGGCGGCCGTCCCGGATCTTAAAACCTTTTCAAAAACGGATTGAAAGGATATGTCCAGACGCTTGTAACCGGTCACCGACATATTGGCAATGTTGCTGGAATGCACCGAGAGAGCGGAGTTGTAAGCGGCAATGGCGTTTTGGGCCTGGCTCATGATATCAAGCATTTAAAATGTGCCTCCTTATTCCGAGACCTTCCTTAGATTTTCCGGTGGAATGAGCTTTCCTCCCACATCGAATAATAGTAAGCTCCCCTCATAAGTGACCGACTGGACCTTACCGGTAATGGTTTGTCCGGTTTGGGGATCGACCGCTTCCACGGTCTTGCCGATCAGGTTGGAGCGGGCGATCATCTCCAAAATAATTGAGTTGTTGGCGGTCGAAGCTTGATCGGTGAATTGACCATAGGAGTTGATCCCCGTATTTAGATCGGATGAAGGCAAAAAATTGCCGGCACTGCCGAAAAAGGAACTGCTGGAATCCTCCTCCTCATTGCTGAAGAGGGGATTGAAACTGCTCATCATATTGTTCATGTTTTGCTGCATTAATAACCGGAACATATCGGCATTGGAGCTGCTGCTGCTCGCGCTGGAACCCTTATTGTTTGAATAATTAAGAGGTATGCTGGGAACGGCGATCATCCGTAACCTCCACGATTTTAATGCTGTCCAGATTAATTTTAGCTTCTTTTAAGGCAAGTTCAAGCTCGGATAGATTATTTTCAAGGGCTTTTTTGGTTTCGGGTGAAGCGGTGATCGAGATCGAGACCAGGCCATTCTTGGAAATTAAAGAAAGCTGAAGGTTCCCCAGCTCCTCATAGGAAAGCTGCAGATTGAGCTCGGATCGGCGACCCACTTTTAAGAATTCGATCTTTTCAATGATCTCATCGATCAAAAGCTGCAGGTCGGAGCGGGTCACCGCTTGAAGCGAGGAGATATCATTTGATACGGCAAAAGAGGAGAGGGGAATAGGGAGATGGGAGGTGGGAATATTCTTTATCAGCATATCCTTTAAAACTTTAAGATCAGAGAAAATTTTAGGCAAGTCCTCGGCTTGATCCTGGGATGAGGGATGAGGTTTGAGGGATGAGGATTTTTCCGGTTCGGGCTTGGGTTTTTCCCTGGGAACTTCGTTATCGATCGGGGAGGATTCAAAGTCAAACTCAAATTTCAGGGGGACAGCATCGAACACTTTCAGGACTTCGGCCCAGGGAGCGATCAGGAGTTTTTTTTCTGCGGTCTTTAGGTGCTCATCGAAAGAGCCGTCACCGCGGCGGGCGGGGGTAGTATTATCCCCATACAGGCTGGTTTCCGCCGTTGGGATAACCTGGGAACTCACCACAAATGCCTCCCTCTTATTTAATCGTATCCTGGACCGAAAATCTTTCATGCCGCGGAGAGGACTCGAACCTCCAAGCCTTTTGGGCATACGCACCTCAAGCGTACGTGTCTGCCAATTCCACCACCGCGGCCCGGTGGAATGAATTATATCAAACTCTGAGCGCGTCTACCACTTCTTCCATCTTCATCCCGCGGCTGCCCTTGACCAGGACCACGTCGCCGGGTCTTATTATTTTCTGGAGATGAGAGATGGGAGATGGGAGATGGGAAGCCCTGGAAAACTCTTTGCCTTTGGTGAAGATCAGATCGATGCCCAGTTTATAAGCAAAATTCAAGATCTGTCCATGATAAAATCCAGATCTTTTACCCAGCTCCAGCATATCCCCCAGTGCAGCGATCCGTCTTTCGGCCGGTTGGGAGGCCAAGACCAGGAGCGCGGCTTTCATGGAGGAGGGATTGGCGTTATAAGAATCGTTGATGATCCTGACCCCGTCCCCCCGCTCAATGAATTCCATTCTTTTACTGGAGGGCTTGAAGCTTTTCAGTCCCTTTACGATAGAAGCCGGTCTTATCTTCAACAATTTGGCCACCTTGATGGCGGCCAGGGCATTGTAAACATTGTGGCGGCCGGGGAGGGGGAGGTGTTTTAGGTATTTCAGATTGTGCCCCATCTGGAGAATACCAAAAGGGATGATCCTGCATCCTTTGGGAGCTTTATGCTTTAAAAAGGCGAAAAATCTGTCATCAGCCGGCAGAACGGAGTATTTGCAATATTTCAGGATCTCAGACTTAGCTTGGGCAATGTTCTTTTGGGTCTTAAGCTGCAGAAGATGAGCTTCGCCGATGTTGGTGATGATCGCGATGTCTGGCCGGGCGATATTCGCCAGTTGTTCTATTTCGCCCCGCCCCTGCATGGCCATCTCGATCACCGCGTATTTATGTCTTTTTTTCAGCTTGAGCAGGGTGAGGGGGACGCCGATCTCGTTGTTCAGGTTCTCTTCATTTTTTAAGGTCGGGCCGGCTTGAGAGAGAACGGAAGCCAGCATGTCCTTGGTGGTGGTCTTTCCGGAACTGCCCGTGATCCCGATCAGAGGGATATCGAACCGCCTGCGGTGATAAGCTGCCAGCTTTTGCAAAGCCGCCAATCCATCCTTTGTCTTCAGGACCGCAGCGCCTCTTTTCAGGGCGGCTTTTAGAAATTTTTTCCCGTCAAAACGGGGGCCTTTTAGGGGAATAAACAGTTCTCCCGGTTTTACGGTGCGGGTATCGGTCGAGATCCCCTTGATTTTTGTGCATTTTCCCAGGACCTTACCGCCGGTTATCTTTTTGATTTCAGCAATTGTGAACATCTTCAAAATTATAACATAATTAGGTGAAATTCCTCTTGAAAGATGCGGATATTATAGGTTGGAGCATAAATGAAGATCTTAAGAGAAAATCACAACCGAACCATTTTGAGAAGAGCCTTAAATCGTCTTTCCGAAACTGCTAATCGGCTTAAACCTTATACCCCGCTCCTGCTGGCTCCCCTGGCTCCTCTGGGGATGGTGTATATGGTCGCCGCGCCGGAGATCAAGGAGCAGGATGCCAAATTGCTGACCGCCAGCTCCCACCGCGAAATTGATGAAGTTCTAGAGGTGTATCGAAGCAATACTGCCGCGGAGTCTGTCAAAAACCGGATCATTTTAGCCCAAAGATTAAGGGGCCTTTATTGGCTCAAGGACAGATTGATGCGCGGAGAGGAGCTCCCGGCCAGTATCGCTATCCCCGATCTGCATGCCCAGGCGGCCGCGCTGGCCAGGATAATGATCGAGCTTGATAAATTCCCGGGCGAAAGGATCTTTATGGGGGATTATTTTGACCGGCGGGCGGGGAACCTGCAGGTCTTTGAGCGCCTGCGCTCCGAGAAGAACATACTTTGGGGAAATCACGAGATCTTCTTGCTGTTCACCCTGAAAGGGGACGTGCAGGCTTTCGCTGATTGGCTGGCTAATGGAGGCATGCCCTTTTTGCAGGAATGCGGGATGGACTGCTCCGATCTGGCTCGGCAATACGGAAAATGGGTCATGTCCCTGCCGGAGAAGGAGTGCTCGCCGAAAAAAGTCTGGGAAAAAGTATTCGCTACTAACATCCCCTTGGTGAACAGGACCCTGGATAAAGTAATGCGGAATCCCGATCTAAAGCATATTTTCGATTGGCTGGTGGAATCCGGCCGGTTGTATCATTTGGATGAGCAGGGAATGCTTTATATCCACGGTGGGGCCCCTCTGGTGGAGGCCGATCCGGAAATATTCGCCCGATTGGATGCCTGGGGAGCGGAAGCCAAGCGGATGCTTTCCTTAAAAAGATCCAGTCGAACGGACCTGAGGCGCATAAAATTCAACCTGAGTCGGTTCCTTGAAGTGCGTGATGATCAGATCATGTTCCCGCTTTTGATCAAGGGAAATGAAGCCATAAGAAGTTACTTAAAAAAGATGGGTATTATGGGGATTGTCTATGCCCACAGCTACCGGGAACAGGTTCAGATGTTCAATCGGAGGATCTTTGCCATTGATCTGGGAATGGCTTCGTATGAGCAGGGAAGTTTCCTGGCCATAGGACCTCAGGGAGCGATCAGTTTCAAGGAGGGCAACGCTGGTCAGTTTTCGGAAAGACAGCTTTTATCCAGCGCGGATTGGAAAGAAATCCAAAAAGGAGAAATCGACTTCCTGATCGAAAGCGTTAAAAACTATTTCGCTTTTAAATTCCCGCCTACTTGACCTCGGCCGAATCCAGGAACGCCTTGTTGGATTTGAACGACTTTAACCTCTCGATCAACTGCTCGGTGGCGTCCGCAGTGTCGTAATTGTCCAGTATCTTCCTCAGCAGGCGCACTTTGCCCAGTTCCTGGTCGGAGAGCAGCAGCTCTTCCTTGCGCGTGCCCGACATCTTGATGTCGATGGCCGGGAAGATCCGGCGATCGGCCAGCTTGCGGTTCAAGTGCAATTCCATGTTGCCGGTGCCCTTAAATTCCTCGTAAATGATGTCGTCCATGCGGGAGCCGGTTTCCACTAAGGCTGTGGCGACAATGGTCAAACTGCCGCCCCCCTCCATGTTGCGGGCTCCCCCGAAAAAGCGCTTGGGGCGATGCAGGCAGGTGGGATCCAGACCGCCGGATAGGGTCCTGCCGGAAGGCGGGGTGACCAGGTTGTAGGCCCGGGCCAGGCGGGTTATGGAATCCAGAAGGATCACCACATCCTTATTGGCCTCCACCAGCCGTTTGCAGGATTCCAGCAGAAGTTCCGAGATCCGGATGTGGGTCTCCGGCGGCTCGTCAAAGGTGGAGGCGACCACTTCCCCTTTTACCGAACGCTCCATATCGGTGACTTCCTCCGGGCGTTCATCTACCAGCAGGACCTTGATGATAACTTCGGGGGAATTGTTGGCGATGCTGTTGGCGATGTTCTTCAAGATAGTGGTCTTGCCGGCCTTGGGCGGAGAAACGATCATGGCGCGCTGTCCGTTGCCGATGGGGGCCAAAAGATCGATCAGGCGGGAAGCCATGGGGCAGCCGGGATATTCCAGGGTGAATCTCTTATCTGGAAAAATGGGGGTCAGGTTTTCAAATGGTATCCGCTCGCGCGCGGTTTCCGGATCGGTCTGGTTGATGGCCTCGATCTTTAAGAGCGAATAATACTTTTCCCCTTCCTTGGGAGGGCGGACCTGCCCGGAAACTAGATCTCCATTGGTCATGCAGAAACGGCGGATCTGGGTCTGGGAAACATAAATGTCCTCCCGGGAAGGCAAATAACCCCCGGTCCTTAAAAATCCATAGCCCTCTGCCATGATCTCCAGCACGCCCTTGGCGAAGATGTTGCCGTTCTTCTCCGTCTGGGTCTCCAGGACCTTGAACACCAGGTCATGCTTTTTCAGCTGTTTGTAACCCGGTATTTCCAGATGCTTGGCGATCTCATACAATTCCGGCAAGGTTTTCCCTTCCAATTCCACAATATCCATTTTTTATCCTCCTTAAAATATGCCGCGGAGAGGAGTTGAACCTCCACAGGTGTTACCCTACATGAACCTGAATCATGCGCGTCTGCCAATTCCGCCACCGCGGCATTTTCGCTTTTCCCTGCCGCTGGTCGGAGTCGAACCGACACGAGGGGTCAACCTCACGTGATTTTGAGTCACGCGCGTCTGCCAGTTCCGCCACAGCGGCATTTCAACTTTCGATGAAGATCCCCATTTGGCGATACTTGCGATAGCGATCCGCTATAAGCTCGCGCGGGGATAATTTCTTAAGATCTTCCAGGTATTTGACAAGAGCAGTCTTGATATTATTGGCTGCTTGTTCGGGGTTATGGTGGGCACCCCCGATCGGTTCCTTTATTATCTCATCAATCACGCCTAATTCCAAGAGGTCCTGAGCGGTGATCTTACTGGCCGCCGCCGCTTCCGGAGAGCGGCCGGCGTCGCGGAACAATATGGAGGCGCAGCCTTCCGGCGAGATCACCGAATAAATGGAGAATTCAAGCATCAAGACCCGGTTCCCCATGCCGATCCCCAAAGCTCCTCCCGATCCCCCCTCTCCCGTGATCACGGTGATAAAGGGCACTGTCAAGGCTGCCATTTCTCTTAAATTCTTAGCGATGGCTTCGGCCTGTCCCCGCTCCTCCGCCCCGATCCCGGGATAGGCCCCGGGCGTGTCCACTAAAGAAACAATGGGTTTGCCCGCGCGCTGACTGAGCCGCATCAGGCGCAGGGCTTTGCGGTAGCCCTCGGGTTGCGCCATGCCAAAATTGCGCGACAGCAATTCCTTGGTAGTATGGCCCTTTTGATGACCGATCACCATCACCGCTTTGCCGTTCAGTCTGGCCATCCCGCCGATCAAGGCGGCATCATCGGAAAAATTGCGATCGCCGTGAAGCTCCACAAAATCCTCAAAAATCAGGCTGAGGTAGTCCAGAGTGGTGGGACGCTGGATATGGCGGGCCACCTGCACTACCTGAATAGGGGTGAGATTCCCGAAGATCTCCCGGCGCAGGGTCTCGATGCGCTTGTTAAGCATCCGGATCTCTTCGCTCATGTCCAGTTTCCCGATCTCGGAAACTTTTTTCAATTCCTCGATCTTTTGAAAAAGCGGCAAAAGCGGCTTTTCGAAATCCAGAATATTCTTTAGGTTGTTGTTTTCTGCCATATCAATCAGCGAAAAATCTCAATATTTTGACCAGGGTCTCTTTGAGCTTTTTCCTTTCACAGACCAGATCCACCATGCCGTGCTCCTTTAAGAATTCCGATCGCTGGAATCCGGGGGGCAGTTTCTGGCGGATGGTCTGTTCGATCACCCGCGGTCCGGCAAAACCGACCAGCGCTCCCGGTTCGGCGATATGCACATCCCCCAGCATGGCGAAACTGGCGGTGGTCCCGCCGGTGGTGGGATCGGTCAGGATCACGATAAATGGCACGCCGCTTTCCCGCAGTCTCTGCAGAGCGGCGGAACATTTGGCCATCTGCATTAAGGACATGATGCCCTCCTGCATGCGCGCTCCGCCAGAGGTAGTGCAAATGATCACCGGCAACTTCTTTTCCAATCCGTTCTCGATCAAGCGGGTCACCTTTTCCCCCACCACCGAGCCCATGCTGCCCCCCATAAAAGAGAAATCCATGGTGCCAAAAGCCACCTCTATGCCCCCTATCTTTCCCTCCCCGCAGACCACCGCCTCATTAAGAGAAGACTTGAGCATGGCATCTTCGATCCGTTTGCGGTAGGGCTGGGAGTCCACAAAATCCAGAAAATCCGTGGAGCGGATGTTCTTATCCCTTTCTATGAAAACCCCTTCATCCAGCAGCATCTCGACCCGCTCAGTTGAAGAAAGCTTGAAATGGTAACCGCACTTGGGACAGACCTTGTGATTGGATTTTAATTCCTTGGCATAGATGGCGGTGCGGCAGCTGTGGCATTTGACCCAGAGGTTGTCCGGGATATCCAGGCGTATGAGCTCCGCCGGCCTTTCTTCCTTCTTTTTCTTTGAGAACCATTCCTGTATCGAGATTTTTGCCATAGGGATTTTGGGAATTTATTGCGGGAACCAGAAGTTATTGCATGGAATCCATCGTTTGTGATATCATTGTAATGTTTGTCAGGCAGGTTGTCAACCTTAATTTAGACCAAAAGGAGCGTTAAAGTGGCCAATATCAAATCCTCGATCAGAAGCATAAAGATCACCCTGAGGAATCGACAGCGCAATTTAAGTTACCTTGGTAAGATCAAAAAGATCCTGAGGGATCTGAAGCGCTCACCCTCGGCAAAGCTGCTGAACCAGGCCATCAGCATCCTGGACAAGGTGGCCCTCAAAAAGATCATTCACCGCAATAAAGCGGCCCGCCAAAAATCCCAGCTGATGAAGAAATATTCCAAGGCCAAATGATCACCCTGGCCGCCCACGCCAAGATCAATCTCTTTTTACAGGTTATCGGCAAAAGAGAGGATGGCTATCACGAGATCGATTCCCTCATGCAATCGGTCTCCCTTAGGGATCGGGTGAAACTGACTAAGACCGAAGCTGGGATTAAGCTAATGATCAGCGATCCCTATCTTCCCATTGACGAAAGAAACACCGCCTATAAAGCCGCTCTGCTTTTCTTCGATAAGACCGGGATCAAGGATGGGGTGGAGATCGAGATCGAAAAGAACATCCCAGTAGCAGCAGGCCTGGCGGGCGGGTCGGCGGATGCGGCCGCGGTCCTGATCGGCTTGAACCAGTTATTCAAGACCAAGCTGAACGAATCCGATCTTTCGGTTTTGGGGGCGGGGGTAGGGTCGGACGTGCCCTTTTGCACGGTGGGTGGGACCTGCCGGTGTCGCGGCCGGGGTGAGGTGGTAGAACGCCTGGAGCCCTTACTGGACACTTGGTTGGTGCTGGTCAAGCCCGACTTTCAAATTAAAACCCGCTGGGTATACGAGAATTTCGATCGGGTCTGGATCAAGGAGAAGCGGTTGGTGGGCACCCATCAGCCCCTGGCGGGCCTTACATTATATAATGACCTGGAAAAGGTGGTCTTGCCCAAACACCCCAAAGTCACCGAAATAAAGAAACGCTTGATCCAGCTGGGCTGTTTGCAGGCGATCATGACCGGTTCGGGCCCGGCGGTATTCGGTCTAGCGAGGGATGAAAAAAACGCCCAGCAAGTCTTTCAGGAGATCAAAAAGGAATACCCCTTAAGCTTTGTGGCGCAGACCGTCAACTCAGGAGTTGTTCCAGCTCGCTAATCGGGGTTTTTTCACTTGCCACTAAAGGTTTGCCGAAATCCAGGATGATCTCCGAGAAAGGCAGGGGAATCTCATATTTATCCCAGCGCCAGAAACAGATGCATTTTTTCTTCATCTTGATTTTAATCGGCACAATAGGCACTCCAGTTGCCCTGCTCAAATATAAAATACCAGGTTTGGCTTTTCGGCTTACAAGTGGAGGGGGTGGTCCATCCACGGGAATGGCCGTCTCATATCCGTTTTTTATTTGGGTTATTAATTCGGTTAAATTTTTACTTCTCTCAAGAGGGGTGCCTTTTTCTTTGATCCGAAGGGTTATATATCCATATTTTTTCGCAAGATATGCAATGGTGCCCCCGCGCCAGGTTTCAATTGGCGTGAGACAAAGCTTGCGGTGCCGCGCCCAATAAAACAGGGGAAAGGTTTGTCCGTGCCAGAGGGCAAAGAGCTTGGGGGCGGGCGGTTCGTTTGTGATATTATATTTAAGAGTTGAGCAAATTATGAAATTAAATAAAAAGAGGAGCCGCGAAGCAATCCAGATTATCATAAGTTTTTTCGCAGTATCTCCTCGACCCGGGCGTCGAGTTTTTTCATCTCGGATAGATATTGCTGTTTAGCCCTTTCCACATCCCGCTCCAGCAGGTATTTATTTATATCTTCCTCTTGTATAACTTTTAGGTTTTGCTCGATGGGGACTTGTCCGGCTAAAAGATAAGTTGCCACTCTTGTTTCTTTAAGCTCAGCTAGACTTATAATCATCATAATTTTCAAGGATCTCAGGCTTTGGGCAGAGATATCATGAGGGGAGGGTTGGGGAAAGTTGGCGGAGGGATGGGAATGATAAAAACCCATAACCTGCATCTTATGTTCAGCAAAGAATTGATTAGCGCGCAAATTATCCTGATCGCCTATCCCAAATTGTTTCTTTTCTTTAAAATAGAGGAAGGCGAAATTAGGCACGGGAAAAATGCCCAGGATTAAGTTCTCGGCGCCACCTAGAAATCCCCCCGCCTCCGCCGGATAATAGTCCCGGCAGTGATTTACAATCGTACCAAAGTGACGCCGGGTAATAATGATATCCATAAAAAAGAAAAAGGGCGGGCGAATAAGCCGGGTTCTGTATTAACGATCATCTGTCTGGGATAGACATTGCTGCCTACCTCGGTGCGACCTACTCGGGATCCAAACGAGTCGAGCCGACTCTTTCCTTATTTGGTCTTGCTCCGCGCGGGGTTTAACGCAGCGACCATTGCTGGTCGGTCCTGTGGGAGCTCTTACCTCCCAATTTCACCTTTGCCCCCCGATCTTTAGAATCGAGGTCGGCCGTGTCTTTTCTGTGCCACTTTCCCTATCCCGACTTTACGTCGGGACGGCCGCCGTTAGCGGCCGCGCTGCTCTATGGAGCCCGGACTTTCCTCCCCTCGACTCGGCCTTGCGGCCTCGCTCGGGGCGATCGACTGGCCCGCCCTTGTAATATTGTAACATACTTGTTAAAATAAAAATATGGACAGCAAAAATATACAGATCGGTCTCATAAATGTGGTAATGGGGGTCGGGTTCCTCCTGTTGCTTCTGATGCAGAGGACCCTTACCAATTTAGAGGCCTGGATCTTTTGGATAGCTACTGCTACCTTCTTTTTTCACTGGTACTGGGGTCTGGTTTATTTTATAAGCTATGTCGGTCCCACAGAAAATATGGCGGAACTGGCTTTTGACTTTGTGACCGTGGGAGTGGTCATCTCCACGCTGGTCTGGCTGGACGTTCCTTATATCTGGTTCGCGATCTTTGCCGCCACTTTTGCCTGCGCGGTGGCCAAATATCTGCTGGCCCAGAAATACCGCAGACTCTCCAGTCACCTCAAAAACTATATCAGCGAGAAGATCAGGATCCATGTCGTTGCGACGGTTTTATTTATGACCGGATCGATACTGGCTTTCGCTTATAAATTCACCCTCTTTCTGGGCATACTGGCCCTAGCTTTGCATCTTTTTACCCTGGGCTATATGCAAATGCGCAAGGTCTATAATCTCCACGACTGATGAAAAAAAGAATCCTTTATCTATACTCTGACACCGGCGGGGGGCACCGCTCGGGGGTCAGGGCCATCATGGAAGCGGTCAAGAAGACCTATCCGGAAAAAGTAGAGCAGGAAATGGTGGATGTTTTCGCCTATACCAGCAAGTTCCTCGGTTTCCTTTCCCAGCTTTACGGGCCCGTCATCCGCTACTATCCCAGGATGTGGAAAAACCTGTTCTATTTCTTTGAGGATATGGACCGGATCAGTAAGATCGAAAAATTGGGCTGGCCCTTCATGCAGAAGGAGATCGATAAACTGCTCCAAGAATATAAGCCGGATGTTTTGGTCTCCACCCATCCGGTCAGCCGCATGGTCTTTAAAAGAGCGAGAGAAAGGGGCCTGGGGTTGCCCCTGGTCAATGTGATCATGGATCCCTACACCATGCACCGCATCTGGGTCATCCCCGAAGCGGATATCACGGTAGTGGCTACCGATCACGCCCGAGAGCTTACTGTTAAATACGGAGTGCCGGCGAGCAAGATCAAAATTGTGGGGGTTCCCATCGATCCTAAATTCTCTCTTTCCGCGGCTGAGAAGGAACAGCGCCGCAGAAAGAACCATCTAAAACCCAAGCTCTTTACAGTATTGCTGATGGGCGGGGGAGAGGGGTCGGGAGGCATGGATAAGATCATTGAGCAGATGAACCGGGCCAAGCTCAATATCCAGCTGATCGTGATCTGCGGAAAGAACGAAGCTTTAAAAAAGAAACTGGAGGGTACCAAATATAA
>Ga0315295_10001637_pt1 | contig 19155 bp, 19 predicted proteins | sample YL17G14_0_MG_FD_204453 | JGI IMG/M metagenome (GOLD analysis project Ga0315295, IMG submission 204453) | Sediment microbial communities from Yellowstone Lake, YNP, Wyoming, USA - YL17G14_0 | ecosystem: Environmental > Aquatic > Freshwater > Lake > Sediment | place: USA: Wyoming | collected... | reverse complement strand
TTTCCCTCCCCCTCGATGGGGAAGGGTTGGGAGGGGATGGACTCCGTTCGCTATAGATAATGACAATCTTTATCTGCGAGCGGCAGCGCAAATCTGCCACCTACTAAAAATGAGGGATCCGTAAAAAGTCCTTTTGGTCCCATTTTCGTCATTCCCGCGAAAGCGGGGATCAAGTTAATTCAGGTAGTTCTGGACTCCTGCTCCCGGCTTTCGCCGGGACAAGCTTCGCAGGAGTGACGGCTTTTCCGACTTTTTACGAGATCATCAAAAATGAGAACTGGGGATGACCAAAATTCCATTTGTCAAAATGAGCGGCAGCGGGAACGATTTCATTCTCATCGATAACCGGCAGAAAATTTTAGATGGGGATCGATTGGGGGATTTTGTCCGCCGGGTTTGCACCCGCAAAGTTTCCGTAGGAGCGGATGGTTTGGTCCTCATCGAGCCCTCAAACCGCGTGGACTTCCGCTGGCGTTTTTTCAATTCCGACGGCAGCGAGGCAGAGATGTGCGGGAATGCCGGGCGTTGCGCGGCGCGTTTTGCCGTCCTCAAAGGAATCGCCCCCCAGCGGCTGTCCTTTGAGACCCTGGCGGGGGTCATTGAGGCGGAGGTTTACGGAAGGCGCGTAAAACTGCAGATGGTTCAGCCCTCTGGAATGGAACTCGACCTCAGGATAAGGGTGGATGGGCAGGAACACCTGCTGCATTTTATCAACACAGGTGTTCCCCACGCCGTGGAGATTGTGGAGGAAGCCAGTCGAGTGGCTGTAGAAGACCTGGGGCGAAAGATTCGTTTTCATCCTCGCTTTCAGCCTGCCGGAACCAATGCCAACTTTCTCCAGCCTATCGACCGGAGTCATTTGAAAGTTCGAACGTATGAGCGAGGGGTCGAAGATGAGACCTTAGCCTGCGGAACTGGCGCCGTAGCCGCCGCCTTGATCGCTGAGGCCAATGGGCTGGCCCATTCTCCGGTGGCCGTGGAGACGACAGGGGGAGAAGTCTTGGACATCTATTTCCAGCGTAAAGGCGAAGGCTTCGAACATGTTTTCCTCGAGGGGGACACCCGGCTGGTTTACGAAGGGGACCTCTGGGAAGAAGCCTATAAATAAAGTTCAAAGTTCAGAATTTTGGATTTTTTAAAGGGGGGCTTATGGCCAAGGACATGGTGAGGGCAATTGTCGTCGGGGCAGCCGGGAGGATGGGCCTGCGTCTCCTGGCGGCCATTCATGAGTCACCCAATGTTCTCCTGGCTGCCGCCGTAGAACGCGAGGGCCACCCAAACCTGGGGCGGGATGCGGGGGAAATCGCCGGTTTGGAAAAGTGGAATATCCCTCTTTCCGCGGCTCTTCAGGAAGTCATCTCCTCCGGGGATGTGGTCATCGACTTTACCAACGCCGAGTCTTCCTTGAAAAATTTGCAGGTGGCTGCGGAAAGTGGGAAGAGTGCGGTCATCGGGTCCACAGGATTCTCCCCCGCTCAAATCAAAGAAGTACAAGCTCTGACCCGGAAAATTCCTTGCGTTCTCTCCCCGAACATGAGCGTGGGCGTAAACGTGATGTTCAGGGTCATCGGAGACCTGGCCAAAATACTCGGGGAAGACTATGACGTGGAAGTGATCGAGGCCCACCACCGAATGAAGAAGGATGCTCCCAGCGGCACGGCGGTGAAGATGGGCCAGATTCTGGCGCAGGCCTTAAACCGCAACCTTGATCAGGTAGGGGTCTACGAGCGCAAGGGGATCATCGGGGAGAGAAAGCGGGCCGAAATCGGGATGCAGACGATCCGCGCGGGGGATATCGTCGGCGAGCATACCGTGATCTTTGGAGGCCTGGGGGAGAGGTTGGAAGTGATCCATCGGGCACACAGCCGGGACAACTTCGCCCGGGGCGCCTTGCGGGCCGCTTCTTGGGTGGGGAAACAGAAACCCGGGCTTTATGATATGCAGGATGTCTTAGGTCTAAAGTAGGGGCGACCCGACGAGTCCCCTCTAGCGTTGACGGGGGCCCGTAACTTGGCAGGCCTTGAAAATTATTTAAATCGCCATGGCGGCTTCGCCGCCCACGAAACCATCAAAATCCCCCCTTGCCCTTAAGCAAAGGGGGGTTGGGGGGATTCGGGGAGAAATTTTCTAAACAATTGAAAGGAGAGGAATGAAACAACCCTGGAAAACGGATAAATGGTTTGTTAGCCCCTGGAATTACGAGCCGGAAGTTACCTCCGGATTTTCCTTTCCCCCGGCCAAAGAAATCAAGGTCCATGACATTACCCTGCGGGACGGTGAACAGCAAGCGGGCATCGCTTATACGTTGAAGGATAAACTGATGATCACCAAAGCCTTAGCCGAGGCTGGGGTGCATCGGGTAGAGGCCGGAATGCCCGCCGTATCCAAAGAGGATGAGAGAGCCATCAAGGAGATCGTCCAGGCGAATTTTGGGCCGGAGATTTTCGCCTTCTCCCGCTGCATGGTCTCGGATGTTAAGCTGGCCAAGGAGTGCGGGGTGAAGGGGATTGTGGTGGAGATTCCCTCCAGTGAGCACATCATCAAACACGCCTACGGATGGGAGTTGAAGAAGGCCATCGACCTCTCCATTGAGGCCACGCTGCTGGCCAAAGAGTTGGGACTGTACACGGTCTTTTTCCCCATCGATGCCTCCCGGGCGGAGATGGGTTGGTTTTTGGATTTGATCGAAAGGATTTCAACCGAGGGCCATATGGATGCGCTAGCTGTGGTTGACACCTTCGGGGGGTGCTCCCCTCACGCTGTCCCCAACTTGGTGAAAAAAATCCGCAGCCGCATCAAAAAACCCCTGGAACCGCATTTCCATGATGACTTCGGGTTGGGAGTGGCCAATACGCTGATGGCCTTAGCTTCAGGATGTTCCGTAGCCCATACCACAGTTACGGGAATAGGGGAGCGGGCCGGGAATGCGGCCATGGAGGATGTGGTCCTGTCCCTGCTAACGATGTACGGCATCGACATCGGGATCAAAACCGAGAAATTCTTTGCTCTCTCCAAACTGGTACGCGAATTTTCAAAAACAGAAATTCCCTCCAACCGTGCGATCGTGGGGGAGAAGCTCCTGAATGTGGAATCGGGGATCGTGGCTGCCTGGGTGCGCCGTTGTCGGGCCGAGAATCCCCTGGAGCTGGGGCCGTTCGTTCCGTCGCTGGTGGGACAGGTGCCCATCGAAATCGTCATGGGTAAAAGCAGCGGAGTGGATTGCGTGGCCGAATGGCTGGAGAAAATCGGCGCCGATGCATCGCAGGAGCAAAGGGAAGCCATTGTGCTAAAAGTGAAGGAAGCCTCGATCAAGAAGAAGGGGTTGCTGACCGAGAAGGAGTTTAAAAAGATCGTTGATCGCGTCGTACACGGGTAAAAAGGCTTCAGCGTTCGGCTTTGTTGTCCTGAGCTGATCGCCAATCGCGGAATGTGGATTGGAGAACGCGAGATCACAAAGTTCAATCGGGCAAATCAGAACCTGACGGACATGGTAAGGTAAAACATTCGCTTCTCCATGTCCCTGTTAATCAGTAATGAACGGATAGGCTTTTGCTTATTCCTCTCCTGGCGAAACGCTGGATGAAGTGCGGATCTTGGCCAGCGATCTACGCTTCATCCTGCTCACGGGGAACGCGGGTTTCCCCAAGCCTGCACACCTGAACCTTCCTTTAATGATTTAGCCCTTTGCTTCTTCCAGGTTCTCCGGAGCGCCGGTGAGATTTACCGGGATGAGCCGGTATCCTTTTATTTATTGCTGATAAAGACCTCTTGGGCCTCAGGACGTCATTCCTGCGGAAGCAGAGAGTGGTAATCCGGTGCCATTTGGATATGATGAAGTTACCCTGCCGGCTGATTTGTACCATGATTTGACTTAGCCGGATGCCCGCCTCCGCGGGCATGACGATTTATCACCCAGCCTCTTGCGGGGGAGGGGATAAAAGTGGGGGGGCCAACGGGTGCCATCCATATTCCATTAGTTATGCGAAGGGCAATAACCTGTGTTCTTTCTTGCCTTGACAGGGAGAGGGAGCCCAATGTCAAAATACTTTTTGCGTTTGCATTAGTCAACTCCGTCCCCTAGTTACGCAAATGGTTGTTGCTTGCTCATGGGATTCCTCCTTTTACGGTGTCTGTTTAATGAAATCCGCTATCACCCGGGCAAAGTCCTCACCGCAGTCTTCCTGCAGGAAATGGGCTCCGCCCTTGATGATCGTATGCGGTTGCCCCTTGGCCCCGGATACCTTCTCCTGAAATATGCGATGGCCGCCGCCGGTTATCGGATCGCCGTCGCTGAAGGCGGTCAGAAAAGGTTTGTCGAATTGTAAAAGGACCTTCCAGGCCTCGCGGTTTGCTCTGGATGCCGGATCATCCGGTGTGATGGGGACAAGAGAAGGGAAAATACGGGCGCCCTCCTTGAAAGTATCGTCCGGAAATGGGGCATTGTAAGCTTCAATCACCTCCGCCGGCAGGGAGGTCTTGCTTCCCATGGAAATAATCTGGCCGACATTAAAATCAGGAACTTCTATGGAAAATTTTCGCCAATTTAAAAATGCTTCGGACAGGGGACCATCGCCGGTGGGAAGCCCAGTGTTGGCCACGACCACCCGAGCGAAGCATTCCGGTTGGTTGGCCACCAGGCGTAACCCGATCACTCCTCCCCAGTCCTGGCCTACAAAGGTAATCCGCTTTAAATCCACTTGGTCAAGCCAGGCCTGCATCCAGTCCACATGGCGTTGAAAAGTATAATCGCTGCGTTGGGCGGGCTTGTCCGATCGGCCGAATCCCACCAGATCAGGGGCTACGACCCGATTGCCGGCCTCCATCAAAATCGGGATCATCTTCCGGTAAAGATAAGACCAGCTCGGTTCCCCATGCATCAACAGAACCGGGTCGGCTGTTCGGGGCCCTTCGTCAATATAATGAATTCTTAGGCGGCCCCCTTCTCCATCGGGAACTTCGGCGTATATCGGCTCAAACGGAAAACCTTTCAGGTTTTTGAACCGCTCGTCCGGGGTTCTCAAGGCTTTCATAAAAAATATCCTCCTTCTATCCGTATTCTGAAAAACGTTCTTTAACTTGTCTTACCCTTTTCATATTTTTTTCGTAAAAAATCAAAACCCGGAGTCAGCTTGGCCTTGATACTTCTGGGCAAAAGGGTCTTGACCGGCATTCCCATGTTTAGACGTCCACCGGTTTTGAATAGATTGGCGCTGACTTCGAATATCAGTGAACCCGGCAGGCCGATGGCGATCTCGTAGTCGAACACGCCGGAAAAGGTCCGGTCTCCCGTGCCGGGAATAACAATCTGGGGAACCTGGGTTAAAAATGGAATCAAACCGCCCTTCATACAGGATTCCCCAAAACCCCAGAAGGAGGAGGTCGGGAAATTGCGGCCGTCGTAGACCAGGGCCTGGATAATATGCGTTATCTGTTCTCCATTGCCATAAATCAGAACCGTATCCGGGACAACGATGGATTTGGGCAGGGGAGAAACAATGAATCCCTTGTATTCTTTTCTTAGGTCGGCTTTTTCACCGAACAATCTACTCGTGAAATTCTGGAGCCGTCTTTCGGCTTCCTCATCACGATGCCAGCCCTGCCGGATCTGACTCTCCACGCGATCCTCTTCGGAAATGTCCTCCCAGCCGTGAGAGGCCGTGGCCGGGACACAGAAGTTATCGTCACCGGTCATGGCCACATTCCAGCCCCAACGACGGGCATAAGTAAAAGCCTGGCACAAGGACCATTCCTCACCTAGGGCCGAGGGGCGCATGATCTTTTCGTTCGGTATTTCCGAGGCGGTCTTAATATATTTAATGGCCACAGGCATACTGGATAGATGGAGCCTGTCATAAAGCGTTTGCCCGGCTTCCTGGAAATCATTCAAGTTCGACATATTATTCCTCCCCATCGATATGTTTTTTAAAAAGCCCTGTTCCAATATCCGATGCAGCGTAGTCATCGGTTGTTCGCTGCCTTACAGGCCATGAAAAACGATAACGTGTTTTGATGCCTGTCATTTTTCGTTTACTTATGCTGCCATAAGTCCTAGGAGAGAAACCAGGTCATGGGATTCATGAATCAATGGGTTGTGGAATGGTACAATAGAGCCTCGCATCAATGAGTGCCTCGGTGCGATAGTGGACGACTGCCTGGTATTCTTTGTTCCTGTTCATTTCAATGAACGCATTTATAGAAGGGTACTCATAGAGGGCAATCTCGTCCCATTCTTCATCCCCAATGACCGGCATCAAGCCGTTGCCGCGGTAAACGATTCTCGTAATCGCTTTTCCCGACATCAGGTCTTTGGTTGCCTCATAATACTTCCGGTATAATTCAGCCCCGCCTTCAGGTTTAAATTTGAGCAAGTTTACCATGACGATAGGTCCCTTATAATCCTGGGACATCAGTTGCTTGAATTGATCCCGGGTCGGCATAATAAAAGCCATCGGGTGCCTCCTTTCTACTTCACCTCTTTTAAAAACCGGATAAGCAGGTCGTTAACCTCTTGGGGACGTTCCTGTTGGATCCAGTGGCCGGCCCCCGGAATCAAAACTTTTTGCTTCAGGTTGGGCATGGATTTTTCCAGGCGTTCAAATGCCCCACGGGACATGGCGATGACCCCGTCCAGTTCACCGGCGATGAACAGAGAGGGCTGGTGAATCTTGGCCCCACTGAGAAAAGGTGCTAGTTCCCAGTTTCTATCAATATTTCTGTACCAATTAACGCCTCCTCGAAAACCGGTCCGTTCAAAGGCTTCGGTGAAGACATCGACATCCTGTTCCGTCAACCAGTTTGGCAGCGCAGCAGGCAAATAACCCGTGTCGATAAATCTTTGTTCTTTGCTGAACAGGAAGTTCCATCGCTTTTCAGGCGGTGGGTCGCCGGCCAAGGTGTAAAGAAATTTAAGCATGGTCTCCCTAACATCCGCTTCCAGTTCCCTTTCGACCTTTCCCGGTTCCTGGAAGTAAAGGATATAAAAGTTTAGATTACCAGCCATCTGCTTCATAGCTTCCGTTGGCCGAATCATTCCCCATGAACGGGGAGAAAAAGGGACGCTGAGGAGAATCAAGGTGTGGAATATGTCCGGCCTTAGCAAGGCGCAATGGTAGGCCACCGGCGCGCCCCAGTCATGCCCCACAATTACGGCTTTATCCTCCCCGAGGGCATGCACCAGACCGACAATGTCCCCGACTAATTGGAATATATTATATGCTTCAATGGATTCAGGACAGTCGGTTTTACCGTAACCCCGTTGGTCGGGCGCGACGGCGTGAAACCCCGCTTCGGCAAGGGCCGGGAGCTGATGCCTCCAGGAGTACCCTAATTCCGGAAATCCGTGACACAGAATGACCAAGGGCCCCTCACCTTGGTCGGCAATTTGCATCTTGATGCCGTTTGTTTCAACGATACGTTGCATGATCTCCATTTTTCCCTCCCTTATTCAGGAAGTTGTTGCATCAAGGATGGCAACCTTTCCTGCCTAGTTTTCAGCTTTTTTCCCCTCAGATCAGGCCAGACAGATGTTTCGACAGAGTTCCGGAAGATCCTGTTGGCATCCATTGTCGGTATGGAATGGGGTGATTGGATTGATAAGAACTCGCTTTGGGGTGGATTGAATATACAAAAAAGGGAATTGTGTGTCAAGGGATTTTAGCACAAGACAAGACCTCGTCGATGACTGCCACAATCTGCCTGTGCGTCTCCGCTTTCATCTTCTGAATCAGCTCTCTGTCCTTCTTCAGCGGTTTGGCAAAGGCGAGCACCTCGTTCATGAGGTCGTCGATGTGACACGCTTTCGTCACGATGTGGTGTTCTTCGCACTCCTGCGCTGTGAGCCTCTTGCCCGTGTAGAGCATCTCTTCGAATTTGTACGCGGGGAGCGCGCGTCTCGAAAGAGCCGTGAAGACTGGCCCGAGGGGCATGCCCAGGTCTACTTCGGGCAGACAGAGCCACCCCCGATCCGAGCGCATGAAGCGAAAATCGTGGGCGAACGAGAGAAACGCTCCCCCGGCAAAGGCGTGCCCCGTGATCGCCGCAATCGTCGGCATCGGATAGGTCAGCACTCGCTTCATGAAGCCGTACATCTCGGCCAGGAATCGGTTGCGGAGCGCCGGGCCTTCTTTTTCGACGGCCGGGAGGAGCCAGTCGAGGTCGATGCCGTTGGACCAGATCTTCTTGTCGGCGGACTTCACGACGAGGACCCGAACGTCTGCGTTTCTCTCGATTTCGTCCAGGACCCCCCTGAAAGCTTCAAAGAATGGGAAATTGAAACGGTTTTCCCCGCTGTTCATGGTCACAACGGCCACGTGCTCGTCCAACTCGTACTCGATCGTCGCCATCGCTACTCCTCCCCCCGCGAAGGGAATCAGGGTGCCCTGTTCTGCGGGTAAGACGGTATCAGGAAACCATCTCCTCGATGATGGATCTTACCGGCTTGATCTCCCGGATCAAGGCGCTCACCTGTCCGGCGCCGGCGGGGAAGAGGTCGAAGTCGCCGCTGCGCCAGGCTTTGCCCGCGTTTGCCATGTTGTACTCCCGGGTGAGGTCCGCGCCCGAGGCCATCAGTTGGCTCAACTTGGGGTTGAGGATCGTTCGCATCGTCATTCCGCCCAGGGGCAGCAGCGTCGTGCCCCCGTCGCCGCACGCGATGATGGCCTCTTTCCAGGCCCGGGGGGCAGGGCTCTCTTCGGCGGCCAAGAAAGCGGTCCCGATCTGCACCCCCTGGGCGCCCAGGGCCAGCGCAGCCCGGTAGCCGCGTCGGTCGGCGATGCCGCCGGCGGCCACGACCGGCACGTCCACCAATTCACAGACCAAGGGAATCAAGACCATGTTGGTGGACTCGGGGCCGGTGGTCCGGAGCCCTCCCGCCTCTGCCCCGGAAACGATCACCCCGTCCGCCCCGGCTTCGACAGCCTTTTGGGCCAAGGGCACGGCCAGGGTGACGTGGAGACCCTTCATGGCGAGCTCCTTGATCCTGGGGTAGATTTTCTTGGGAGACCCGGCCGAGGTGGTCACGGTCTTGACTCCCGCCTCGGCGAGGACCTCGAGGATCGCCTCGTTCTGTGGGTTCATGGCGATCATGAGGTTGGCGCCGAAAGGTTTCGCCGTCCGTTTTTTGACCTCGGCGACCATCTGCCTGACCTTTTCCACGTCTTGGACGAAGCCTAAGGCCAGCATGCCGAGACCGCCGGCCTCGGAGACGGCGGCCACCATCTTGGGGTCGTTCAGCTCGCCGATGGGGCCCTGGATAATGGGGTACTTGGTGCCGAGGATGTCGAGGAGTCGAGACATGGTGAGACCCTCCTTTGGGAGTGTGGGTTAACGAAACCGGAGTCAGACGCGTCGCGGATGAGCACCCCGCCGGGCGGCACGCCACCCGGGGCCGCCCGGCAAACCCTGCGCTGCGTATGAGCGCTAGATCATCCGCTCGGCGACGTGGCGCATTACGGCATCGCGCGGGGTCTTCTCCGGGGCCTTGTCGTCGACCCGGTAGAGTTTGAGCGCGTCGAACTCGCACTGGGCGACACACACGCCGCAGCCGATGCACCGATCCTCGAAGAGGAACATCTTGTCCTCCTTCTTGGGCTTGCCCCAGGCTGCGGGCAGTTTCCCGATCGCTCGGACCGGGCAGGCGGCTCGGCACTTCTGGCAGCGGGTGCACTTCGCGAGGTCGAACCTCGGGCGGAAGTTCGACTTCTCGATCGAGTGGTAGTTGTTCTCCTCGACGAGCGGTCGAAGCAGGACACAGCAGCAGGGGTCGCACAAGCAGTACCCGTAGAAGATGTCCTGATAGTTCGCCAACGTCGTCACGAGACCGCCCCGGACGTTCTCCTCGATCAGGTTCTTACACTCTTCCTGGCTCAGGTAGCGGCCGTTCTGGTACTGAACAAAGTAGTCCGCCATGTCGTCGAAGTGGACGCACGTCATGACCTCTTTGTTGCAGCGCCGGTCGACGGCTCGACAGGGGCAACCCGCCACGGCGATGGCCCGGGTTTTCTCGATCGTGTTCTCCACGGTGTCGGTGGGGGTGATTTTCTCGCCGTCCGGGATCCCCTTGGCGTAAGGGATCACGCGGGAGAGGGGGTAACCGGACGGGGGAAAGGAGTTGTGCACCTGTCCGCCCTTCCACAGTTTCTCCCTCAGCTCCTTGACTTGGAGAAGCACGGCGTCGGACCGGTTCGGGTCGTAAAAGGCCGCGATCCGGCCGAAGTCCCAGAGGGAGTACCACACTTCCCCGGTCTCCTTGTCCGCTCGGGCGAAGAAGACACCCTCCCTGGCCTTTCGGTGGAGAAGCGCCTCCATCTCGGCCGGATCGGCACCGATCTTCTCAGCCAGGTCCTGGGCACGGATGCCGCGCCGGTACCAGGTGGGGAGGTTCAGGGCCACCCGAGCCTCCTCCTCGGTGAACCGAACCTTAACAAGCTTCTTGGCCTCTTTGAGATTCGGCACGTTCTGGTGCTGCGAGACATAGTAGTCGAGCAGCTCGTCGTAGACATCCTTGATCTTGGTCTTGCCCATGGTGTCCTCCTTTGTCGTCGGCGACCGTTGACGATGAACTCCGTTCACCTCGCTAGATGAGCCCTTCGCGCGGGCTGGGTCTGCGGAGTGCGGCACGGTCGCTCCAACACGGCGAGCCGCAGGACCCGGTTCGCGGGGCGCGATGCGACTTTTGGGGATCCGTCGATCGCCGCGCCGCTGCGGGAGCTATTCTTTGACCCACCCTGGGAGCCGGCGGTTCGTGCGTTGTGGGCCGACCTCCAACCCGCATGGCCGGCGAGGCTCCACACCATGGCGGAGTCTCACCCCTTGCCCATGGCCTGGGTAAACAGCTCCCACAGCTCCGGCGAAGGCTGGGGATCGCCTTCGTAGAGCGCGCGCGTCTCCGGATCCATGGCATCGAGGAGCCGGCGGGCTTCCCCCGGGCTGACGGCATCGAGGCTGCCGTCGGCGTTCTGAACCACCACACCGCCCTCGAGGAGCAGCTTGTACCGCCTCTTTCGCTCCTCTTTGTCGGGCACGCAGACCAGTTGGCAGTTGGCGCAGGTGCTGTAGAGCTTGGTCTCCATCAAGGAGTGATAGTGGCCCCCGGGTCCCTCGGGTCTCTTTCGGTAGCGCTCGGTACTCCCCAGAAAGACGCGCGCCAGTTGCTGGTCGTCGTCGGGCAGGGCGAACCGGCCCGGAGACCAGGTGGACCATTGGCCCGAGGGGTGCAGGCCGGTGTAGCCGCCGCAGACGTATTGGCAGCGCATGTAGTTGCGCCGGGCGGCGTAGGAAAAGGCCCGGCCGCCCAAGGTGACCGTGGTCTTCTTCTCGGGGTCCATAAGACCCGAGGCGCAGGTGGCCAAGCACAGACGGCAGCCGTCGCAGTAGTTCTCGTCCTCGTCCGGCGAAACGGTTGGCGTCAGCTCTCCGCTCGTGACCACCGCGCCGAGAATCACTCCGGCGCCGTTTTCATCGGTTATCACGTTGCCCGAGAGCCCAAAGGAGCCCACCCCGGCGGCCACGGCCAGGTAGCGAAGGCTGAGCGGGGGCAGCATGGCGAAGCGCCCCAAGGGAACGTCCTCGCGGTAGACGTCGTTCGCGGCCAAAGGCACCGCCGGGTGCCCCTTCTGGGTCATGAAGTTGGAGAGCTTCACCGCGACCCCGCTCGCGATGGAGTTGACGGTCTCGTAGTTTCGCTCGAAGGACCGCCGGTCCACCTTGCCCAGAAAGCCGGGGATCAGCGACTGGTCCAAGGGAAGTGTGAATACGACGGCGGACCGAGCCCCTGGCATGACATAGGTGAGATCCATAGAAGGGGGTCCCCCCGCGAGGGTTTCCCGGGTAGCGATGCCGGACAAGATCGCCCCCTCGCACTTAGGGTATTCGAGAAGTCGTCTGCTGAGCGCGTCCATGTGGTTAGTCCCTCTTTCTTCCGACGTCGTGAATTGGCTTCATCTTCCGTCCTATGTTCCTGGCAGCGGGGCTCCGAACCAGTCGAGGATCCGCCCGTTCTCGTCCCGCGACTTCACCCGCGGGGAGCGAGCCGGCTTCGAGATCGGCAGCGAACGCCGTTGAGAGCAACCCAAACCCGCCCGCCTCCGAGACGGCGGCGGCAAGCTCGGGATTGCAGATCACGCCCATGGCGCCCTGGAGGATCGGATACCGACAGCCCAAGAGTTCTGTAACCCGCGTCCTCATCGTTCTCCTTTGCTGTTCGAGCCCCGTCAGCCGCCGCTCGCGCGGCGGCTGATTGTTGGGAGCTCGGCGAAATTGCCCGGGCGGTTCTCGGCGTTTGCGGCGATCGCCTCGCGCATCTCGTCTAGCTGCAGCATGCTCGCGTTCCAGATCCCGATGTAGTCGAGCCCGTCGGCCGTCGAGTGGTCGCGGGCGTAGTTGATCATGCGCTTACACCCGTACAAGGCCAGCGGCGCCTTGCTCGCGATCTGCCGCGCGATGGCCATCACCTCGCGAAGCATCGTGTCTTGGTCGGCGAAGACCCGGTTCACAAGCCCCACTTCTTTTGCCTCGGCCGCGTCCATCCGCCGGCCGGTGTAGGCGAGCTCTCGGACGATGCCTTCGGGGATCAGCTTGACCAGCCTGGGGAAGGTGCCCACGTCCGCGGTCATCCCGATGTTGATCTCGAAGATGGTGAGAAACGCGTCCTGGGTGGCGTAACGCATGTCGCACGCCGTCACGAGGTCGACGCCGCCGCCGATGCAGCCTCCTTGGATCGCCGCGAGAACGGGCACCCGGCACTGCTCCAGCGCGGAAAAGCTCTGCTGCATCCGAAGCACCGTGTGGTAGAAGCTGGCGCCCCGCTGGATCCCGGCCCGGCGCGCGGCATCCGGGTCGCCGCCCTCGCCCGGGGGGCCCGTAATGAAGGCCTTGACGTCGAGACCCGACGAGAAGTGCGGCCCGGTGGACGAGATGACGATCGCCCGAGCCCGGACGTTCTCGTCGATGTCGCGGACGATTTCGGGCAGCTCGTCCCAAAACTCCGGGATCATGCTGTTTCGTTTCTCGGGGCGGTTCAGCACGATGTGCGCGACTTTGTCCTCGATCGTTACCTCGAAGCAGCGATGGCTCATGCTCTCTCCTCGATGGTTTTCGCGCGGCTCGCGGCGCGCTTCGCGGCCCACTCCTTCACGTCGGCTGGCAGCTCCAGCCGGTCCGGCTCCGGCTTTCGGACCAGGGCGATCGCCTCGGGCATGTCTTCCTCTCCTCTGTGTCTGCTAGGACAACGACGACAGCGTCTCTTCTATGATCCCCAGGGTCTCTTGGTGCGTCTCTGCTTTCATCTTCTTGATGATCTCTCTGTCCTTGGTCAACGGCTTGGCAAAGGCGAACACCTCTTGCATGAGGTCGTCGATGTGGCACGCCTTCATGACGATGTTGTGTTCTGCCCATTCCTGGGCGGTGAGCCTCTTGCCCGTGTAGAGCATCTCCTCGAACTTGTAGGCGGGGAGCGCCCGTCGGCCGGGCCTTGCCGATTTTCCCGAGATCCTGCTCTCTAATAAGAACTCGGTTTTGGGTAGGGTGAGTATACTGGGAAGGCAATTGTGCGTCAAGGGATTTTAGCACAAGATCTTGGGTTTGTTTTAGGGCCTTTTCATCCGCCATGGTAAGGGACACGATTGGTAACAGAATCCAGTCACAAAGATGGCCAGCCCGTCCCGAGGCACCAGGAAATTAAGGCCAGCTTGGCAAAGCACATCCTCAAGATGTTGAAGGAATGGGCGTAACAACTGGCTGTGCCGAACGGTATTCGGTAGCCGCTGAGCCGCATTGTCAGGTAAAGACTTCTTGTGCTTTTGGCATTTTCCTTCAGAATACAATACTTCAAAAGGAAGTCATTAATTTTGGGCGAAAAACAGGGGATTGGGGGAGGCAATTTTCCCCTTGACTGCCCATGCAGATAAGAGTATTTCCTATGTACTAGGAATTGATCTTTGCTCCACTCCGGATAAAATCTTAACCCAATAGTTGCAAAAAATTGGTTACAAAGTTTGTGAATTCCGAAGCCCTGTATATCCGAAAATGATTTTTTGTTTAGCGCTATAGGATTTCACCGCCAGTGAAATCTTGCCCCCCACCCTAACCCTCCCCCTCCGAGGGGGGAGGGAGGGGTGGGGGTGATGTTTTTGAAAAAATTTATGCAACGTTTAGGTTAATCATTGAGTCTGTAGGAAAAGTGATTTTTTAGAAATTTGCTGTTAACAAAATCAATTACTTTAGAATCGAAAAATCGCCAAAATTGGGCTTTTTCTACAGACTCGTTAAGGCCCAACAATCGATGCCGAAGCCTATTCATTAGCATCACAAGGAGGCAAAATGCCTAAGTCCGTTAGATTCCAAAAAATCGGTGGACCCGAAGTGCTGCGATTGGAAGAGGTAGCGATCGGCGACCCAGGACCAGGAGAGGCACGCGTCCTCCACAAGGCGTGCGGTGTCAACTTTCTCGACGTCTATCAACGTAGCGGTCTGTATAAGCTACCCTTGCCATCGGGAGCGGGGAATGAAGGTTCAGGCGTGGTTGAGGCGGTAGGCGCCGGCGTCACTCACGTCAAACCGGGCGATCGGGTGGCCTACGCTGGCGGGCCGATCGGAGCCTATTCCGAGGTACGCAATGTGCCTGCCGATCGTCTGTGCATCTTGCCTGAGGGCCTCTCGTTCGAGCAAGGCGCGGCGATGATGCTCAAGGGTATGACGGCGCAGTACCTGATCCGGAGGACTTATAATGTGCAGCCGGGTGATATGGTCCTTTTCCATGCCGCCGCTGGTGGCGTTGGGTTGATCGCATGTCAGTGGTTGAAAGCGCTCGGCGCCACTGTGATCGGCACTGCCGGCTCGGACATGAAATGTGCACTTGCCAGGCAACACGGCGTCGACCATTGCATTAACTACCGCACGGAGAAGTTTGTCGAGCGCGTCAAGGAGATCACCAAGGGCGCCGGAGTCCCGGTCGTCTACGACGCGGTCGGCAAGGACACCTTCATTGGGTCGCTTGAGTGCCTGCGGCCGTTCGGGTTAATGGTGAGCTTCGGCAGTTCTTCGGGGCTAGTGCCTCCGGTTGAGCTGGGGCTACTGATGCAATACGGCTCGCTGTTTCTCACGCGCCCGTCATTAGTTACCTATACGGCAAAGCGCATAGACCTGGAGGCGACATCAAAGGCCCTGTTCGACATTGTGCTCACCGGCAAGGTGAATATCGAAATCGGACAGCGCTACCCGCTCAAGAACGCCGCTGAGGCGCACCGCGATCTCGAAGCTCGTAAGACCACAGGTTCGAGCATCCTGATAACATGAGTGACTCCGTTAGATGAATATTCGCGTTCAGAAATAGTAAGAAAGGAGGTTTAAATATGAGGTATGAACATTTGAATAAGTATATCAGTACAGAAAAACAAAAAGATTTTGAACGCAATTTTTTTGTGAATGCCGAGCAATATGAAGTCTGGGACGAAGTCAAGATCGGAGAGGAGTATGAAGCCATTAGGAAATTTGAGGTTAAGGCGGAGGATATAAAAGCTTTTTCCCAAGCGGTCATGGACCCCAATCCTTTGTTCAACGACGAAGAATATGCTAAGAAAACACCATGGGGAGGCCTCATCGCTCATCCCTTATTTTTTACGGCCATAGGTTTTTTTTCGACCGGCCTGGGGCATTGCAACTGGATTCGAACTCCTGGAGCGTTCAATCCAGGACAATTGAACCTGATTTACGAGCCCTTCCGGGTGGGGGATATTATCACCGTAAAGCTCAAATCAACCGATAAGTGGATCAAAAGGGGAAAACATTACTTGCAGTATCAGCAGGATTTCATAGATCAACACGGAAAACTTAAGGTAAGGCGCTGGCCTACCCTTATCGTGCCGCCCACCCGGGCTGAAATGCGCAAGTATATTACCGTGGGTATGGAGAAGGGAAGAGAGTGAGAGCATGGTATCAAGCATGACGAATTTTAGGGAGGTGGGAAAAATGGATTTAAATTTTGACAAAGTAGAGCTGGGTACTCGGCTTCCCGATGTCCTCCGGCATATAAACCAAGATGCAATCGATAGATTTGCGGTGGGGTCTTTTGATTACAATCCAATCCATATCGACCCGGAATGGAAAAGGAAAGTGGACCTTCCTGGGGGGAAATCGACCATTGCTCATGGGCAGATGACGATGTCCCTCATGGCTACAGTTCTTACGGATTGGGCATATCCCTTAGGAGGTAAAATTACAAAAATCGAGGCGAAATATATTAAACCGGTCTTACCCGGGGACGTAATTACTTCCCGGGGTATGGTTACAGAAAAACATTTCCATGGGCCTGGGAAAAATTTTGTGGTGATTGAGATCTTTGCCCAAAACCAGAGAGGAGAAAAGGTCGCCGTTGGGGAGGCGGAAGTCGTTTTACCCTAATTTTAGATCGGCCCCTTCATAAGAAACCCTGTAAAGAAGGCGAGAGGTTACGCCATCCGTAAGTTGCAGGGAGATCAAAGAGGTGAAGGAACATTTAAGGGGAAAGGCCTGCGTGCTCGGGAATATCGATTGTATATATCTTCTTCCTTTCGGGGAAAAAGAAGCAGTGGTTGAATCGGTTAAGGAGACCATCCGCCAAGCCGCCCCCGGCGGGGGATATATCCTTTCTTCTTCCAATTCCATTCATCCGGGATGTAAGGGCGAAAATGTCATCGCCATGTTCGAGGCGGCGAAAAAATATGGGGTCTATCCGTTGAGTATTTAGATGCCTATTGTCATTGTATGATAACGTAAAAAGCTGTTTTGTCGCCGGGATAAAATGAATTCCATTTTCCACATGTAGAAAAGTGGGGTTTTCTGTAATAACTTCTTCCTGAACTCTTGTTTTTAGGGCCATCCCAGAGAATACAACACTTCAAACGCAAGTCATCGATTTGGACTTGCAGACCCATGCTATTTTCAAAGGCAATTTTCCCCTTGACTGCCCATGAGGATAAGAGTATTTTTTTGGACAGTTGTAATACCGTTCCGTAGGCCCAATAAGCCCAACAGCCTAATTCCTAACCTTCTGTAGGGTGTGATGAAAAAGAGGTTCCGGAAGGTGCCCTTATTGAGCACCCAAAGGGATTAATACTGCTTTTTGGGGACTTACTTTTTTTGATACTCAGAACATATCTATTCCAATTAAATGAATTCAGGCGGTCGCCAGCGAAAAGAATTTTGAAAAAGGTGGAAGGAGGAATCAAATGGGAAAAATGGATGAATTTGCTGCTTTTGACTCGACATCGATGGCAGAATTAGTTCGGAAGAAAGAAGTCCACCCAATTGAACTGGTAGACGCGGCTATTGAACGGATCGAGCGTTTCAACCCTGCCCTCAACGCAGTGATCACCCCCATGTTTGACCAAGCCCGCACTGTTGCCCAGCAGAAGTTACCCGACGGTCCTTTTACGGGTGTGCCTTTTCTCTTGAAAGACCTTGGAGCTCCATTTGCCGGAGTGAGAATGGCGTTGGGAACGGCCTTTATGACTAAATTCGTTCCCGATCACGACAGTGAATTGGTGAGTCGTTTAAAAAAATCGGGCTTGATAATCCTCGGCAAAACGAATACACCCGAACTAGGCCTCCTTCCGACTGCTGAACCGCGCTTATTTGGTCCAAGCCGAAACCCTTGGAATACGGGCCGGACTACGGGAGGTTCCAGCGGAGGGTCGGCCGCAGCTGTGGCTGCCGGATTTGTTCCCTTTGCTCATGCCAATGATGGCGGAGGATCCATTCGAATCCCGGCTTCCTGCTGCGGGGTATTTGGGCTTAACCCCACTCGCGCACGCATTCCCCAGGGTCCTGATTTTGGAGATCAGTTCAGTGGACTCATTATCGATCATGCGGTCACCCGCTCCGTGCGGGACAGTGCCGCTTTGTTAGATGCTACGGCAGGACCCGATATCGGAGATCCCTATTGGGCGCCCACACCTGCAAGGCCCTTTCTCCAGGAAGTCGGGGCAGATCATGGAAAATTGCGCATTGCCTTTTCCACCAAATCACCGATGGGGACCCCGGTACATGCCGATTGTGTTACTGCCGCGCGAGATGCAGCATCTCTTTGCGCCAGTCTGGGCCACGAAGTGGAAGAAGCATTCCCGGCAGTGAACGCCGATATGGTGACAAGCTGCTTTCAAGTCATGTTTTCTGCGGGATGTGCCTGGGCTATCGAGGGTATGGCTCTGGCCACCAGCCGGAAACCCACCCCGGATGAGTTTGAGCCTTTCACCTGGGCTTTTTACGAGATGGGAAGGAAGCAAACTGCTTCATCCTACCTGCTCGCCCTTTCTATGCTTCAGAGAATATCGCGGGATATAGCCCGATTCTTTTTGAAATATGATGTGGTCCTCACGCCTACTCTTGCCGAACCGCCTGTACCTCTGGGCACTTTTGATTTTCCGGGAAACCCTATTCAGGCATTCATGCGGGCGGCAACTTTTAGCCCCTTCACGGCGATCTGCAATGTAACTGGCCAGCCCGCCATGTCCGTGCCCCTCTACTGGAATACTGAAGGGCTTCCGGTCGGCACTCATTTCATTGGCCGGTTTGGTGATGAAGCAACTCTTTTCCGTTTAGCCGCTCAACTGGAGACTGCTCGACCGTGGACTGGACAGCAGCCAACACTTAAGTCCTGAGTTAATTTTTCTAAGAGGAAAAAGAAAGCCCAGGTTGAACGGCTTGGGCTTTTGATTTTTTGGGTCATAGCAGCGTCGATATATAGGGGTGCAGACATTTTGGTAAAAAGTATAGATCTGCTATTTCCTTGAGTTTTTAAGGGCTCAAAAAGTTTCGATATTTAAATCGTATATAGAATCGATATGCTTGATTTCTTCCAGTAATCTTCAATCCCTAAAGTTTCCCTTGATTCAACAGTAGGTGAAGTGGAGAATCAGACCACTACTTATTTTGACACTGTCTGTCAGATAAAGTATAGGCAGGACACCTTGAGCCTAATTGTGCGGAGACGCTGTTTCATCCCCCCTTGTTCATCCATTTCGATAAATCAATGGGGGAAATGAAGTCGGCATTGATATTAATATTCCGGGTTTTTTCGCCAGGATAATCATCCGCCAGCTTAAAAGACATGTCGAGGGCGCGGAGGCTTATAGAAGGATCCAGGTGTTCAACGTGGGTTTTTAGCTTTTTCACCCGGTAATG
>Ga0315295_10001636_pt1 | contig 19158 bp, 13 predicted proteins | sample YL17G14_0_MG_FD_204453 | JGI IMG/M metagenome (GOLD analysis project Ga0315295, IMG submission 204453) | Sediment microbial communities from Yellowstone Lake, YNP, Wyoming, USA - YL17G14_0 | ecosystem: Environmental > Aquatic > Freshwater > Lake > Sediment | place: USA: Wyoming | collected... | reverse complement strand
CGGGTTCCCTGCCTGACCATCCGGAATGAGACCGAGTGGGTGGAGACCCTGGGAGCGGGGGCGAATGTTCTGGTCGGGTATGACCGGGAGAAGGCCTTAAGGGCGGTAAACCACCTGCCCCGGCCCCGGAAAGCCCCCGGCTCGATCTACGGCGACGGCCACGCCGCCGAGCGCATCATCCAGGTTTTGAAAACCTGCTCCGGCTGAAACTGGAGATATTCCCATAAGCTAAAGCAACTTTGGAAATAAACTTGGTTCTTTGCTGTCCAGCTGCCTAGCCTTCCAGCTTTCCAGCGTATTTATTTCTATTCTTTCGGGGTGAGAATGGTGTCGTGTTTCCAGTTTTTATCGTCGTTTTTGGGGTAGTCGAGGTTGTAGTGGAGGCCACGGCTTTCCTTGCGGGAAAGGGCGGAGGCGATCACCAGCTCGGCCACGGTGGCCATATTGCGAAGCTCGAGAAGGTCGCTGGTGATCAGGAAGTTCCAGTAGTATTCGGCGATCTCCTCCTGGAGGATCTCGATCCGCCGGCGGGCGCGGAGGAGGCGCTTGTTGGAGCGGACGATCCCGACGTAATTCCACATCAGGTGGCGGATCTCGTCCCAGTTCTGGGTGATGACCACCGCCTCGTCCGAATCCACGGCCTTGCCGGGGTTCCAGGGGGGGATTTTCTGTCGGGGAATTCCTGGAAGGGGGCGGGAGGAAATATCCCGGAAGGCCCGCTCGGAAAAGACCATGGCTTCGAGGAGGGAGTTGGAGGCCAGGCGGTTGGCGCCGTGGAGGCCGGTGCAGGCGACCTCACCCAGGGCATAAAGATTGGCGAGATCGGTTCTTCCCCAGGAGTCGGTCTGAACCCCGCCGCAGGTGTAATGGGCGGCGGGGACGACCGGGATGGGTTCGTGGGTAATATCGATTCCCAGGGAGAGGCAGGTGCGGAAAATGTTCGGGAACCGTTCCTTGATGAATTTGGGTTTTTTGTGGGTGATGTCCAGGAAGACGCAGTCATCCCCCGAGCGCTTGAGTTCGGAGTCGATGGCGCGGGCGACGATGTCCCGAGGCGCGAGCTCGCCTCGTGGATGGTAGCGTTTCATAAAGGACTCGCCGTTTTTCAGACGCAGGATGCCGCCCTCGCCCCGGACGGACTCGGAGATCAGGAAGGATTTGGCCCGGGGATGGAACAAGCAAGTGGGGTGAAACTGGATGAATTCGAGGTTGGCCACCCGGCAGCCGGCCCGATAGGCGAGGGCGATCCCGTCGCCGGTGGCGACGTCGGGGTTTGAGGTGTAGAGGTAAACCTTACCCGCTCCGCCGGTAGCCATGATGGTGACCCGGGCCCGGAAGGTATGAATCTCGCCGGAGGAGATGTCGAGAACGTAGGCCCCCAGGCAGAGATGGCCTTTGGATTTCTGGCTTTCCCGGATCAGATTGATGGCGATGTGTCTTTCCTCCAGGCTGATTTTGGGATTGTCGCGAGCCCGCTCCAGAAGGACGCGCTCGATCTCGGCGCCGGTCAGGTCCTCGGCGTGGATGATCCGGCGGTGGGAATGGGCTCCTTCGAGGGTCAGGTCGTATTCGAACCCGCCGTCCATCTGCACCTTCCGGCGGGAGAAGCGTACCCCCCAGTCCAGGAGTTCCCGGATCCGGTCAGGCCCTTCCTTCACCACCGCCTCGACGATATCGGGATGACAGATGCCCGCCCCGGCGGTCAAGGTGTCCTGAATGTGGGAGGAGAAACTATCCCCCGGATCGAGAACGGCGGCGATTCCGCCCTGAGCGTTGTTGGTGCTGCAGTCGGTCAGGCCGCGCTTGGTGATGAGAACCACCTGGCCCAGGCGGGCGGCTTTCAGGGCCGAGCTCAGGCCCGCGATGCCGCTGCCAATTACCAGAAAATCGGTTTGAATTTCCATAGTCTTCGAAGTTGATATTATTACACCAATCCATTATAGAAAAAAGCATGATCCCCTATAAGGATGACAATCCTACCGAGCGCTGGCCGGTCGTCACCGTCGCGCTGATCGTTCTCAACGTGCTGGTATTTTTCTACGAGTTGAGCCTGGGCCCGCGCCTGGAAGGGTTCATCAACGAGTTCGGCGCGGTCCCGGCGGGGATCTTTTCCGGGACGGACCTAGCCGTCCCGCCGGCGCTGCCGGTCCCGGTTACCCTGCTCACCTCGCTTTTTTTGCACGGGGGCTGGATGCACCTGATCGGCAACATGCTTTATCTCTGGATCTTCGGGAATAACATCGAGGATATCCTCGGGCATTTCCGTTTCATTCTTTTCTACCTGGCTGGCGGAGTGGCGGCCACCCTGGCGCAGGGGATAACCAGCCCCGCCTCCACCATCCCCACCATCGGCGCCAGCGGGGCCATTTCCGGGGTTCTGGGGGCGTACCTCATCATCTTTCCTCGGGCCCGGGTTTACACCCTGCTCCCGATCGGTTTTTTCCTGCAGGTGGTGGTGCTCCCGGCATATTTCGTGCTGGGCTTCTGGTTTGTCCTGCAGTTCTTCAGCGGGGTTCTTTCCCTCGGGAACCAGCACGGGGGCGTGGCTTTTTTCGCCCACGTGGGCGGGTTCGTTTTCGGAATGCTCCTGATCAACTTCGTAATCAAGTATCCCCCCCGGCGGAGCGCCGTCAGCCATCGGGGATACATTTACCGTGTCAGAAGGTGATAGGTTATAGGTCATGGGTGATGGGTAGTAACGACCGCAAACGGTAGACCGCCGATCGCAATTAAATTCCTTTAATTGTTTTTTTCTTTTTAGAAGCCCGGGGGGTTGGTCCTCGCGACACAAACTCTTTGTTCCCCGGATACCGACAAACTCGATGACTCCTGATAATTGGATCCAACAAAGGCGAGACCCTGCGGGGCCGCCGCCCCGGATTACGTGATCGCGCACATTGGTTTGGGGAGCGAGATCAACCCCCCAAAAAAGAAAAAAGGCAAACGAAAAGTAAGGGGTTGGACTTGGAACTGGAGATTTAGGAAAGTTTTTTTCTGAGATAGGAAACGATATCTTTCGCGGGCACCTTTTCCTGCTCGCTTTTCTTGAGATCCCTCACCATGACGGTCTGGTCCTTGATTTCATCCTCCCCGATGATGATGACCAGCTCGGCCCCGCCGCGGTCGGCGCGGTGAAACTGGGCCTTGAGGCTTCCCCCCTTAAGATCGGCCCGCGCGGGAAAACCGTTAGCCTTGAGTTCCCGGGCCAGTTTCTGGATCAGTCTCCGGGCGGAGGAGCCCACCGCCAGGAGGGCCAGGGCGGGTTTTGTCGCCGGGGGCGGCAGTTCCGGGAGTTGCAGGATGATCCTCTCGATTCCCAGGGCGAAACCAACCGCCGGGAGGGAAGGACCCCCCAGTTCGGAAATCAGCTCGTCGTATCTTCCTCCGGCGGATATGGCATCGGTGCGGGAGCGGCCCCCGGCTCTCCCGGGATAGATTTCAAAAGCGGTCCGGGTGTAGTAATCCAGCCCGCGCACGAGGAAAGGGTCGAGGATAAATTCCAGTTCCAGGGTTTTCAGAATGGCTTGTAGCTCGGAGAAATGATCCTGGCAAACCAGGCAAAGAGACTCGGAAATTCGGGGCACTGATTGGGACCGGAGCAGGGACTGGCATTCCGCTTCTTTGCAATCCAGGACCCGGAGAGGGTTGCTCTGGATTCGTCGCCGGCAGTCGGGGCAAAGCTGGGGCGCCAGGGGCTCGAGAAAATTGACCAGCCGCTGGTGATATTGAGGCTGGCAGACCCGGCATCCCAGTGAATTGAGAACGAGAGAGAAATCCTTTAATCCCAGCCGGGAGAGGAGATCCGCCTGCAGAGCGATGACCTCCGCATCGGCTTCGGGACCCGGGATGCCGAAGAGCTCGGCGCCGATCTGGTGAAACTGGCGGAGTCTTCCATGCTGGGGTCTCTCATGCCGGAACATCGGCGCGAGGTAATAAAAACTCGATTCCGGCCGGTTTTTGGCAAAGCCGTGCTCGAGGTAAGCCCGGGCCACCGCGACGGTGCCTTCAGGCCTCAACGATAACGAATCCCCGCTGCGGTCGGTGAATGTATACATTTCCTTGCCCACGATGTCAGTGGCCTCGCCCACCGAGCGGGAAAAGAGGTCGGTTTTTTCCAACACCGGGGTCCTAATTTCTTCAAAGCCATAAAGTTGAAATACTTCCCGTGCGGTTGTCTCGATAAAACGCCATTTCCAGACGTCTTCAGGGAGGATATCAACAAATCCACGGACCGACTGGACGGTTTTATTTGTCATTTGATCCGGTTCCGGTTAATTGGTCGAAATTGAAAAATCGTTTGACATACAACTTATTGTTGAAATATAATTATAAACAACTAAATATAGAATTCAAGCAATGAGAAATATTTTCCCATAGTTGGTCGCCCGGGGTAATCAAAGGTTACCTCATTTTTCTATTTACTGAATGAAGGAGGTAAAGATGGCAACAAAGAAAAAAGCCGCAAAGAAAAAAGCAAAAAAGCCAGCCAAAAAAAAGCGTCGTTAGTCACCTTTTTATAGCTGCCTCGTTATATGGGGGGCCCTCCCCAAAAAATCCCCCCGCCGAAAGATTACCCCGGGCGACCTCTCCTGTGAAAATCGGGATGTAATCATAAGAGAATTAAAGATCGCGATCAAGCTTGACCCGGTTTTTCTAAAAAAATTCTTAAAATGGTCAAGGCGGCGGGTGTAATCCCCGGGATGCGGGAGGCCTGTCCCAGGGACCCGGGCCGGAGCCGGGAAAGTTTTTCCACCACCTCCAGGGAAAGCCCCGCGATCCGGGAATAATCCAGGGCCCGGGGGATGCGCAAGGATTCGGCCCGGGAAAACTGCGCCACTTCCAACTTTTGTCGCTCAATGTACCCCGTGTATTTCAATTCAATCTCGATCGTTTCTTTTAACCGGGGGTCGAGCCCGCCCAGCTCCGGTTCGAAGCGGGTCAGGTGAGCGAGGGAAACCTCCGGACGCCGGAGCAGGTCGGCCAGGCTCTGCGGGTTTTTGAGAGGGGCGATCCGGTTGTCCGCGAGGAATTGGTTGACCTCCGCCGTGGGGCGGAGACGGTTTTCCCGGAGGCGGGAGACGATCCGGTCCCGGGTTTTCCTTTTCTCCACGAAGATTTCAAAGTCCGCTTTCGATACGAGCCCGAACCGGAACCCGATCTCCCGGAGCCGGTCGGCGGCATTGTCCTCCCGGAGGATGAGGCGGTACTCGGCCCGGGAAGTGAAGATTCGATAGGGTTCATCGGTGCCCTTGGTGACAAGATCGTCGATCATCACCCCGAGATAAGCCTGATCGCGGCCGAGGATCAGGGGCTCTTCGCTTCGGGCCTGGCGGGCGGCGTTGATCCCGGCGATCAGCCCCTGCCCGGCGGCCTCCTCGTATCCGGTGGTGCCGTTGATCTGCCCGGCGAGGAAGAGGCCGGGGATTTTTTTAGTTTCCAGGCTGGAAAAAAGTTCGGTAGGCTGGACGTAATCGTGTTCAATCCCGTAGCCGGGCCGGGCGAGGCGGGCGACTTCCAGTCCCGGGATGGAGTGAACGATTTCAGCCTGCACATCCTCCGGGAGACTGGTGGAAATCCCATTGGGATAAATTTCCGGGCTCTCCCGTCCCTCCGGCTCAAGGAAAACCTGGTGGCGTTCACGCTCGGGAAAGCGGACCACCTTGTCCTCGATGGAGGGGCAATAGCGAACCCCCCGGCCCTTGATGATCCCGGAGAAAAGGGGGGAGCGGTCGAGGTTTTTTCTAATGATCTCGTGGGTCAGGGGAGTGGTATACGTGAGGTGGCAGGGGAGCTGGGATTGTTCAATCCGACCGGTGGCGAGGGAGAAAGGCAGGGGGGGATTATCGCCCTGCTGGGGGGCGAGATGGGAAAAATCAATGGTGTCCCGGAGCAGGCGGGGCGGGGTCCCGGTTTTGAAACGACCGAGTTTAAAACCTAGGTCCCCGAGGGAATCACCCAGCCGGTCGGAAGGCGGATCCCCCATTCTCCCTCCCGGCTGCGAGGAAAGCCCGATGTGGATCAATCCGTGCAGGAAGGTGCCGGGAGTCAGGACTACGGATTTTCCGGAGAAGGTCGAACCCGGGGTGGCCACGCCCTGGATCCGGCCAGCTTTAACCAGGATGGCTTCCACGGGCTGGTAGGCCAGGATCAGGTTGGGTTGGCTCTCGAGAATCCGCCGCATCCTTTCCTGGTAGAGGTGGCGGTCGGCCTGGACCCGGAGGGAACGGACCGCGGGGCCCTTACTGGTGTTCAGGCGGCGGAATTGCAAACCGGTCGCGTCGGTGTTTTTCCCCATCTCTCCGCCCAGGGCGTCGATTTCGCAGACCAGGTGCCCTTTCCCGACCCCTCCGACGGCCGGGTTGCAGGACATCTGGGCGATGGTTTCCGGGGAGAGGGTGAGGAGCAAGGTGGAAAGTCCCAGGCGGGCGGAGGCGAGCGCGGCCTCGCAGCCGGCGTGGCCGGCCCCGACGACGATAACCTCGAAGTGAGCAGGAATCTTCATTATTTAAAATTGCTAATGAAATCCCAAGGACCAATGCATTAAAATTTCACGATCCATCATATCTATTTAATCAAGGTACCTATTAAAAATTGTGCCGCAACCTTCAGGTTGCGAATGGGCATCTTGTTTGAAAATTCATTGGCTCGGAACGCAGACTAAATTCTGCGGCTACCTTGAGAATGGAGACTCAAATATCATTTATTGAATTTCCCGTTTAAGCGGCGGCCGAGAACAAGAGAAGCGGCCAGGACGAGCAGGCCGGCCAGGACCAGGACGGATTTAGACATTCCCAGCACCGGCAGAAGAAAGGGTCCGCAGAGGAAGCCGCCCAGGGCCGCGCCGAAAAGGTCCGCCGAGCCGAGGAGGCCGCCCGCCCTTCCCGGCTCCGGGATCTTCTGGTCTTTCAGGTAGAAATCCGCGGCCAGGGGGAAAATCGCTCCTCCGAAACACCCGGTCAGGAGCACCCCGAGAAAAATGAGAACCTTGACTAAACCAGGGGGAAAAGCCGCGAGCGGACCGGAGATCAGGGAAGGAATGACGGGGATAACCAGAGCGATTCCCGCCGTAACCAACAGAAGAATCAGGAGGAGAGGAGTGGTTTTGGTTCCGGGGGCCAGGCGGGCGGAAACGATCCCGGATCCCAGGGAAAGCCCGAGCATGAAAAAAGCATTGATAAGCCCGATCATCCGGTAAAGGGTTCCGGCCAGGTTTTGAAAAAGGTAAAGCCAGAGAATCGAGATGCTCATCAGCGCGAAACCGAGCAGGAAGATGACGGCGGGGGCGGGGTGACTTTTCCGCCGGAGGCGGGGCAGGAGAAACAGGCCGGGCAGAAGCAACAGAATCAGGAAGAAATAATAAACGCCCGGGCTTTGAAAGATATGGATCAGGGGAGTGAGATGGGAATCGGAGAATCGATTCCAGAGAATCAGATTTTGCAGGTAGATTACCGGCTGGGAATCCCGATTTTCCTGGCTCGAAGTTTTCCCCAAGGTCTTTTCGAATTCCCGGGTCCGGTCCGGGGGAAACAAGGAATAGAATTCCGCGGAGATGAGTCCGTCGGGGGCTTTCCCCATGCGGGAGAGACGAGCAGCCAGAATATTCGGATCGGAACTTACGGTAAGAGTAGTGTTGCTGGCAAAAACGAAAGCGGTTCCCCCGGGACTCACCACGATCTCGGGGAAGATTTTTTCCAGGCTCAGGTAGGTGGAATCGATAAAGCGGAAGGCTTCCCCGCGCCAATAGTTTTCACTGGTGGAGAGGGAGAACCCCAGGAATCCCCCGGGTGAGAGACGTTCCCGGGCCAGGGTGAAGAACTCCCGGGTGAAAAACCGGTTCAGACTGGCGTTGGCGGGATTGGAAATATTCAGGTAGATAAGGTCATACCGTTCGGAAGAGCGCTTCAAATAATTCCTCCCGTCCCCGAAGAAAAGCTGGAAGCGGGGATCCTGCAGGGCCAGCTGATCATCCGGGGCCAGGTTGGGACGAAGAAAATCATATGCGTCCTGGTCCTGCTCGAGATAATCCAGTTTGTCCAGCGGACTTTCCAGAAGAGCGCGAATCAGGCCTCCCGTTCCATTTTCAATCAGAAGCGCCTTTCGGGGGCGGGGATGCTGGGTGAGGATATATCCGGCTTTTTTAACGTTTTCCTCCGGGTCGGGAAAGTAAATCTGGGGTTCCCCGTTCTGAAAAAGAACGGTTTGCCCCCGATAGGAGGCGAGGGAAAGATGGGCGTAGGGTGTATCCCGGGAGCCCAGGTAGTTTGAAAACGGAATCAGGCCACGAAAGCCGGTTTTCTCGAGCCGGAGATTAAGCCGGGGCAGAAGGGAGATGAGCAGGAGCAGCAGGAGGGCTACGGGAATAAAACGCCGGGGGCGGAGGGGAAACAAATAGGAAAAGATGGAGAAGCAGAGGAGCAGATTGATCCCCAGAATGGTAAGGGGATCAAAAAAATGGAGCAGAAGGAAGGTAAAGCCGATTCCGGCGACGAGCGAACCGAGGGATTCACTGGCGTAAATCCAGCCGATACCCCGGGCGGAGGGGGAAGCGGCGGGCAGGGCCCGCGCGCCCTGGGGAAAAATAAAACCCACGGTCGCGGTAAAAGGCAGGGTGGTAAAAAGCAGGAGGAGGGAGAAGGTGGGGAAGGCCAGGTATTCCCCCGGAGGGAGCGAAAGAAATACGCGAGACAGGCGCAGGGCGGGAATGCTCAGGAAAGGAAAAAGGGCGAGCGCGAGGAGAAGAAAAGGAAAATGGCGGCCGGCAACCCGAATCCTGGCTCCGACCAGGGCTCCCAGGCCGGTCCCGAAGAGCCAGATCCCGAAGATCGTGCCCAGGACCAGTTCGTTTCCATACATGATGACCAGGCATTCCCGGAAGAGGATGGTTTGGAAAAGAAGAGCGGAAAATCCGGTGGTGAAGAAAAGAAGGAAGAGATTTGACCGGGAGGAACAAACTTCGGAACTAGGTTTTGACATAAATATCAATATTTGGTTTATTTAAACTGATTTATTGGATATTTTAGCAACCCCGGGTTATTCAGAACAGCCGAAGACCCTGAGGGATATTACCTTTCCTAAAGATATAATAAATGTTTTTATGTGAACACCAGGAGGAGGTGAACGTCTAAATGGGATCTCATGACAACCGTCGGACCATGAAAATGCGGCGGAAAAATAACAGGCGGAAGAAGAAGGAAAGAGAAAAACGGGCCCGGGCCGAGTGTACGGCGAAGAAAGCCAGCAGGGAAATGTCGGCGGTGGGACCCCGCGTGGTGAGGGTTCGATCCCAGGTGAAACCGGAAGAACCCGGAGCCGCGCGGACGGAAACGGCTCCAGGGGGAGAACGAAAATAGGCGGGATGGGGAAAGCGCCAGGAAGAAATCATGGCCAAGAAAAGTTATACGGTTTTTGCCCCGGCGGAAGTTAAAATGCTCGAGGCCCTGTCCCTCACTTTCTTTCCCCCGAAAAATTCCATTGGCCTGGATGGGGTTGAAACCGAGGTCCCTCAATACCTGGATGATTATTTTTCCCGTTTTCCCTGGATCGTCCAGGTCGGGTTCCGGATTTTTCTCCGGGTCATGAACTGGCTGCCGATCCTCACGCTCCAGTCCTTCCGGACCTTCCGGAAGATGGAGAAAGAAAAGCGGGAGAAGTTTCTCCTGCTCTGGTACCACGGCCGGTTTTACCTCCAGCGGCTTTCTTTCCTGGGATTTAAACTGATCTTTTGCACGGCTTACTTTAATCATCCCGAGGTTTGGAAGCGGATTGAGTATTACGAGGTCTGTCCGCCTAAAAAGAAGTAGAGAGTAGAGAGCAGAGAGTTGAGAGTGTTTAAGGAGAGAGTCGCGAAAAAGGAATGCTAAAAAAATGTAATGGTCGGGCTTGCCCGACTTAATAAGCCAAGCAAGCTTGGCCACTACAAGAGCTGGTATGCTTTATCAATACAAAGACATTAAAAAAGATCTGAAGCTCGAGGCTGACCTTTGCGTGGTCGGTTCCGGAGCGGCCGGGGCGATCATCGCCAAGGAGATCGCCGAAACCGGCCGCCGGGTGGTTCTCCTCGAGGTGGGGAGCTATTTCCGGCCGCCTTACTACGGGCATAATATCCAGGAAGGCATGGAAAAACTTTATTTCCAGCGGGGCTTCCGGGCGATGCTGGGGAGAAGATCCTCGATCGTGACCATGCAGGGAAGGGCCGTGGGCGGGACCACGGTGGTCAACTCGGCCATCTCCTTCCGCCTCCCGGAGTGGATCCGGACCCGCTGGGCCTCGGAATTCGGGCTGAAATTCTCGAATACCGTCCTGGACGAAACCTATGCCCGGGTGGAGAAAACCCTGAACATAAAGCCGGTGGATCCGGATGTCCAGGGCCGAAACAATCTCCTCTTCAAGCAGGGCTGCGACAATCTGGGGATCCACTCGAGCCCCATCCACCGGAACGAGCGGAACTGCAAGGCCTGCGGGGTTTGCCTGGTGGGATGCCCGGAAGGGGCCAAGCTCTCCATGGATCTGACCTACGTGCCCTGGGGTTTAAAGGCCGGGATGGATCTGTATACCAACTGCCAGGCGGAAAAAATAATTCTGGAAAAGGGCGAGGCCCGGGGCATCCGGGGGAGGTTCCTCGAGCCGGAGACCGATCAGCCCGGGCCCGCGATCGAGGTCAGATCCAAGCTGACCATGATCTCCGCCGGGGTGATGGCTTCTCCCATCATCCTGCTGAAAAGCGGGGTCCCGAACCGGAGCAAAATGATCGGGAGAAACCTCCTGAATCACCCGGGCACGGGAATGCTGGGCCAGTTTAAAGAGGTGGTGAACGCCTGGGAGGGGGCGAACCAGGGTTACGAATCCTCGCAGTGGGCCAAGGATGGGATTGTCCTGGAGACGGTCTGGGGACCACCCTCGATCACCTCGATCCGGCTGCCCGAGTTCGGGGAAAAGAACCTCGCGATCATGAGGAAGATCAAGCACATTACCTCTTTCGGGGCGATGATCCGGGCCACCACCACCGGCCGGGTCATTCCCACGCCCGGGAGTTACAACCCGATCATTTATTACCCGATCATCCAGCATGATGTTTCTCTCCTCCAGCGAGCCCTGAAATACGTGGCGGAGGTTTACTTCGCCGCGGGAGCGGAGGCGATTTATCCCATGATTTACGGCCTGCCCGAGGTCATTACCGACGCCAAGCAAGTCAAGCTCTTCGAAGAGATGAAGCTCAAGCCGACCTCCGTCAACCTGATCGGCAACCACCCGATGGGGACCTGCCGGATGGGCGAGGACCCCGGAAGCTCGGTGGTGAATTCCAACCGCGAATCCCACGAGGTTAAAAATCTCTTCGTCTGCGACGCTTCCATCTTTCCCACCGCTCCCGGGGTGAATCCCCAGCTGACCATCTTCGCTTTCGCGGACATGACTTCGCAGTATCTGAAGAAACGTCTTTAAAACGGGTTTTTCCCTTTGACTCAATTTTGTCATTATGAGGACCCCGGTTTCCCGTCGGGGGAGGAAGCAATCTATTTTTTTTGCAGGAGGGATTAAATGCGGCCAAGTATTTTTATTGTTGGCAGAATTTTTTTAACCCTGACAGGATTAGCGCTTCTTTCATCGTGCGGGGGAGGGGGAAAAGACCCGTGTTCCGGCGTGAAAGTGGATAACACTCTTCCCGACGCCGAACCGGCCTTTAATTCCACGGGGAGTAATTTTTATGATTTTCCCTTCCCGAGCGATGTCCGCCTGACCCCGGAGGGGACGATCGACCTTTCCGGATACCCGACCGGCCAGACGGGAAGCATCGGCAGGATGATTCTGGAAAGCTACGTGAAACGGGCGCGGGAAATCAGCTTCGGTTTCGGACTGAACGCCCCGGTTTATTTTCACCTGAATCAGCCGATCCTTTCCTGCTCGGTTCCGGCAGAGATCCCTGCCCCTTCCGTAGAGGACCCGGCCTTCCTAGTCAACTTGAGCGGAGATCCGGAATTTGCCCCGCTGGAAACCCGCTGGGTGGAGACGAATACCGGGGATCCGTTTCTCTCGGATAATCTTTTAATGCTTTTGCCGAAAGCCGGATATCCTTTAAAAAGCGGGCAGACATATTTGACGGTTCTCACCAACCGGATCAGGGGGAAAAACGGGAAACCCCTGACCCGCTCGGTGAATTTTGATAATTTCTGGGCGGGTCAGAACAGTAATCTGTCCGGGATTTTTCACCTGACCGAACTAAAGAGCCGCTTGGCCGAGTTGGGCTTGCCGGATGATAAGGTGGCGGGGCTGACCGTCTTTACCGTCCAGGACGCAGTGCATCAGTATGAGCTTGCCCGGGCCGCGGTGGATCAGGTCCTGGACGGAAGCTACCTCGGCATCACCAACTGGCGCGAAGTGAAGAAGGTGGTTTATTACAATGGCGCCACCCCGAGCGGGCAGGATTCAACCATTCTCCGGGTCGAATATGCCGGCGGCGGGACCGCGGAAACTTACCTGGAATACACCCCTGATCATCCCGGCAAGACGGTGGAGATCAACTCCGCTTACCCTTACCGGGTTTTCGAGGGATGGATAAACACCGCGAGCCTGCAGGGACCGGCGGACAAGCCCTTTTCCGCGACGGGGACCCTGCCCCTTTCCAATCTTGATCTCACCACCGGCAGGATTAACTACCAGAAGGTCGGAGGAGAATTGCAATTGGTTTCCCAGCCGGAGCCCGAGCCGATGCGGATCACGGCGCTCATCCCTCATGACAACCAGGGGAATTTGCTGGCCGACTGTCCGGTCCTGCTCTGGGACCACGGTACGGGCGGATCGGCCTACAACTGCGTGCAGAGGCTGAACGCCGAAGACGACGGACCGCGGGTGGCGAAAATCATCGCCTCCCACGGGGTGGCGATCATCTCCCGAGACCAGCCCCTTTTCGGCCAGCGTTACGAGGTGGTCGACCAGGGCCTGAACCCCTGGATCACTTACTATAACTTTTTAAATATCGGCGCTTTACGGGATAATCTCCGCCAGTCCGGGATCGATGCCCACGTTCTCCTGAGACTTCTGCAAACCCGCCTCAATGGATTCTTGAAGCAGCAGGGCCTGACCCAGTCCGATCATACCTTTAAAACCGAGGCCCTGTATAAGTTCGGGCATTCCCTGGGCGGGTTCACCTCGCATTTCGGCCTGGCGCTCTCCACGGGGACCAACGATTATCAGAAGGCCCTGCTTTCCGGAGCGGGCGGGCTGATGGGGTTATTCTTTTCCGATTCAAAAATTCTGAGCGAGTTGATGAACGATCCGCAAATCGCGGCGATCCTGCCGGTCCTGGGGCTCGGGAATTACCAGGGCACGATTACCTTCCCGATTCTTTTCGGGGCGGCGGCGGGGATCCCCGCCGGGAACCTGGCCGGGGTGAATCGCTTCCACCCGATCGTCGGCCTGTTCCAGACCCTGGTGGACACGGGCGACCCCATCAACTTTACCGGCGAGATTCACATCCCGGTCACGTACCTGATGGGAGTGGGCGACTGGCAGGTTCCGAATTCCTCCACCCGGGCATTGGTCGAGGCGGTGGCCGACTCCACCCTGGTTGAATGCCATCCGACCGGTAATTACGATCCGCACTACTGCACCTTCCGGGAGGAGGAAGCGTTTAAAATTATTGATTCTTTCTTCGCCGCTCCGTAACGTCATTGCGAGTCCCTCCCTAATATTATTTCCCCTCCCCTCGCGGGAGGGGATGGAGGGGAGGGGGTCATAATATTTTTTTCGTAGGGGAGCCATTCTATTGGCTCCCTTGAATGTTTGATTTGTCATTGCGAGTCCCGCCCTAATATTATTTCCCCTCCCTTGAGGGGAGGGGATGAAGGGGAGGGTGATCAAAAGTTTAAAGATGAATAAGCGCGGTAACCCCGGCCGGGGTTTTCTTCTTTTTGGCCGGGATTTGGTTTAAAATAAGACTAATCAAAATTGGAGGAAAATTGTTATGGCTAAGACCCTGATTTATCCGGTCATGATTGAATGCATGGAAGAAGGCGGATATTACGCTGAGTGTCCCATCCTGCCCGGTTGTCATGTCGAGGGTGAGACTTACGCCAAGGCGGTGGAGAATTTGGAAGATGCGATAAAGGTCTTCATTGAATCTTACCGTGAACTCGGGAAGGAGCTTCCTCGAATTCCAGAAGTCGAAGGCGACGTGGTGGTAAGCTCGGGGATCCCGATGCCCGCCCAAGCCAGGTAAATGGGGGAAAAGTTTCCGGCGGTATCTGATCGCGAGGTTATCAAGGCTTTGCGTAAAGCCGGATTTGAGTTTTTCCGGCCGGCGAAAGGGAGCCATGAAGTCTGGCGAAGATCATCGGATGGGAGACACACAATAATTCCGAGACATGGGCACCGAAATATCAAACGGAGGACATTGAAAAGTATCATCAACGATATGGGTATTTCGGTTGATGAATTCATTTCCCTCCTTAGAGATTAAATCCGCAGATCTTCGCGCGGCGGTTCCTGGAACAATGACGATGAATTAATTATCGGACTAATTTATCCTTCGAAGCTTTAGCGAAGGAGGACGGAACTACGTTCCGTCAAGATTCACAAGAAATGCAGCAACAGGCGAATTTGAGTATTGACTATGTCACGAACATAAACCGCCAACCATCTACCGGCTTCGCCCGCAAAATGCGCTTCACTGAATCTGTTACGTGCTCGATCGACGGCATGAGAGGTGTGGTTTATTAGATTCAGCACTTCGTCTGGGTAATCCGCGATCGACGCCCGAATCCAATCTCGGATCCAGCGAGACATAACCAGAATTTCATGCGAAGGTTGTTGCCCAGGCGCCTTTGCCCTAAAGAACGCACCATAGAAACCCTCAAGGCATGTGTACGACAACGTCACTGCTCGGTCGTAGTTTCTCGCCCCGATCGCAGCGTCAATATCTGCCAAAAACCCGTTCAGGCGCCCTGAGTTCCAGATTTCGGGTGGCACTGCTGCGGCAGGTGCATGCGCCGAGCCGCCCAGCAATCCGCGAATCTCGGCTACCGCTTGAGGTTCTGCATGTTCGACGGCCTCTAAGATTAAGTTCAGCACCCGACACCGTGAGGACTCGTCGAGATCCATTAGAATGTCGTAGAAATAATCACTGCGACTAGTGCTCCGGCCGGAAGCCCTACGAGTCTCAATAAAAACACCGTATGGGGGAACGTTAAAGTTGACTTCGCGCACGGCGTCGAGAAAACGTGGGCCGCTGAAATTTGTTGCGCCCGCTTGATCTATAATCCGCCAGAGGCGGTTGAAGATCTCCACCCAGTTCATGGTATATCCATTGACGACCAACAATAATTAAAATAATCCGCATAAGATGCGGAGTTTTGGCTTTCTGTCCGTATAACACGCCTGCAAAAGGATCAATCTAATCTCCTAAAAAGCGACCCGGATTAAAAACCCAGACGATTAAAACCTTTCCCATTTCCACCCCCAGAGGCAGCTAATTGGACATTTCAAGACAAACGACTAAGCCCCGCCCAGGACGTATTTGATGTTTATAGTAAAAGGTAAAATAAGATGCTTTTTTCATGAATTTTATTATCGAACAATATTTTTAAAGTCTTCATCATTCCGAAGATGATTATTAAAGCCTTTATCTCGTCGAGCTCTATTTTTATACTCTGGATCGAGTTGGATTGCTTTATTCAAATTACTTAATGCTTTTTCTTTGTTTCTTATTAAAGAATAAAAGCATGCTTTATTGTAATAAGCCTCGGCATTTTTTGGGTTTAGGAGGATAGCTTGGTTGAAATCGGAGATGGCTTGATCAAGGTCACCTTTGTCAGCATAGGCAAGACCTCGGTTATTATAAGCCTCCGCATCTTTTTGATTTAGGAGGATGGCCTGGCTATAGTCGGAGATGGCTTGATCAAGGTCACCTTTTCTACGATAGGCTTTTCCCCGGTTGTAATAGGCGTCGGCATATTTAGGATTAATTTCAATGGCCCGCGAATAATACAAAATTACTTTCTCAAGTTCAGAGAGATTCTCTTTGCCCTCAATTTCTTTTTGAAGGTTAACTGCTTTTTCAAACCACTCTACTGCGATTAATGTCTGCTCGATTTCTTGCTGTGATTTACCTGCAGGCTGGGAGACTGTATTGCCTATATCTTTACCTGCCAACACCTCAAAACCCTGATGTCTCACCCCCTCTGAGGCCAGCTCTCTCGACGAAAAGGTTGGAATGTTTTTATTTTCGAATTTCTCCCTCATCGGTGACAATTCGTTCAATATATTTCTGTTATCTTTGGAGTTCGAATGGTCCCATAGAAAATGCATCGAAAACAACAACCCTATGGATACTAACCACATCCATCTCGGGAGCCGAATATTCTTCTTAAGAAAAGAAAGATTGAAATACTCTCCCCTTTTTTCATCTTTTTCCCTTTCTTCTCTCTCTCTTCCAGTTTTCATTATTTTTCTCCAAAACCGTGTTTAGAATCTATAATTTCCGGGAATTTAGACAGGTAACCAACTATGCCTACCTGTTTTAAATTTTACATTTCTGAACAAACGACCGATCTGATTTTATCTTTATCGGAAAACGTTAAATATTTAACTTTACGAAATATCGGGCCGCGACTAAGGTGAGCCCCAGATCTTTTTGCCCTTCTCATCTAACAGCGTCAAACTCGGCCCGTCCTTGTCTACGGCCAGCGCGGCGCGGCCTTTGCCGTTCTCATCTAACAGCATTAAACTCGGCCCGTCCTTGTTCACGTTCAGCCCGGCACGGAGTTTGCCCTTCTCGTCGGACAGCCCCAGCGTCGATCCTAAATTGGTTACGCACAGATCAGTGATCACTTTACCATTCTCATCCCACAGCCTCAGTTCCGGTCCGTACTTGGTCAAGGCCAGCGCGGCACGGGGTTTGCCGTTCTCGTCGTCCAGCCCCAACCCCGCCATGTCCTTGTTCGCGCCCAACACGGCGCGGGTCTTGCCCTTTTCGTCTACAACAAAGAAAGAATTAGCATGTATCGTGGCTGCGGTAACGGTGGCTTTCGTCAACATCCAAATTAGACCTATCCCCACAATAATCAATCCCACCACGACCAGTCCTATAACGATCCGTAGCCAACGATTGCAGTGCTTCGCGTCAGTCAGTTCCTGCTCCATCTTTTCCAAACGCTCCTCTATAGTCATTTTTAGCCTCCTTTGGTCATTTAAATATTCCTATTTCAAACTCCCCAATATAAAAAGGGTTTTAGAACCAGAAAAAACAGGCTCCAAAACCCCTCCAAGATTTCGGGTGGTTCAATTATCCAAAAAACCAAGTTAATAATCAAATTGAACCTTTGGGCAGGTTTGCTTTTATTAACACATGTAAACACTCTTGTCCTGGGCCGGTCTGGAACGATTGACGTTTGTCAGGGTTTCAGGTTTTGAATGACCTCGACTGAGCATGAAACCATATGCGATCACTATTGCATATGGTTAAACTATATGCAAAACTAATTGCATATGGTTAAACGTAAATTCTGGATTAACAAGATTGAAAAGGACTGGGAGCGGCGTTCCGTAATCTGGCTGGCCGGGGTGCGGAGAGCCGGAAAGACTTTTTTGAGCCGATCCCTCGAAAAGGCCGAGTACTTTGATTGTGAACTGGTACGGGTCCGGAATAAAGTCCACGATCCCGAGGTTTTCCTTAAAGGAGTAAAAGGAAAAAGAATCATTTTGGATGAGATTCACCGCTTGGAAAACCCTTCCGAGCTTTTAAAGATCGCGTCGGATTATTTTCCGGAAACAAAAGTTTTGGCGACCGGTTTGTCTTCCCTGCAGGCTTCCACGAAGTTCCGGGATACGCTGACCGGCAGGAAAACGGAGATTTTATTAACTCCAATGATGAGCGCCGATCTCAAGGATTTTGGCCGGGAGGACATTAAATACCGCTTGGAGCGCGGCGGACTGCCTCCTTTTTTTCTTCCGGCGGAGGTCACGGGAAATGATTTTCAGGAATGGATTGATTCTTATTGGGCCAAGGACATTCAGGAGTTGTTCCGGCTGGAAAGGAGACATTCATTCCAGAAATTGATGGAGCTTCTTTTCGTCAACAGCGGAGGGATATTCGAAGCCAACAAATACGCCGGACCGTGCGAGATCAGCCGGATGACCGTGGCGAACTACCTCAAGGTTTTGGAATCCACCTGGGTGTTTCAGGTGATCAAGCCATTCTCTTCCCGAAGCTCAAACGAGATTATTTCCGCCCCCAAGGTTTACGCTTTCGATACGGGTTTTGTCAGGTATTATCGGGGATGGCGCGAACTCCGGCCGGAGGATCTGGGAATATTATGGGAGCATTTAGTTTTGAATGAAATGATGGCTCACGGCCAATTAAGGAATGTTCGCTTTTGGAGGGATAAGCAAGGTCACGAAATTGATTTTGTCCTGGTGGGGCCGGGGAAAGACCCCCTGGCGATCGAATGCAAATGGTCCGCGGACGCCTTTGATATTAATGGCCTTCGGGCTTTTAGAAAAAGATATGAGAAGGGAGAAAACTGGATCGTGGCCGGCGATGTGGTTCGCTCCTACAGCCGGGAGGTTAACGGTCTGGAGGTGGATATTATCGGGATTGATCACCTGGTAAAACGCTTAGGCAATGTTGAAAAGGAATAGAGGGTGTTCCGAGTAATGATTTAACCATTTGAAATTAATAGGGAAAAGTGAAAATATTTGATCTGGTCTAAGCTCGTTCTTTTTTATGGAGTGCATTAGCTTGCTAATGCAACGCATCGGCGAGCCGATGCAGTCCATATAAAAAACTTGATGAAAACACTCGGAACACCCTCGAATAAGGTGAAAATTTGAAAGCGCAGAACGTCTGCATTCCCTGTATTCTTGATGACCTGGTGGGGGCGATCCGGACCCTTAAACTTTCCCCCGAGACCAGCCGCAAGGTGATCCGGGAAGCGCTGGGATACCTGGCCAAGGGTTTTGACGGCTCCCGGCCTCCCGCCTCTTATATCACTGAGATCCATCGAACCCTGAAAAGGGTAACCGGGATCACCGTCCCCTTCGCGGAGGCCCGGGAGCGGGCCAACCAGGTGTGTCTCAAGCTGGCCGCCCGGATCAGGGGAGAAATAAAAGACCTGTCGGACCTCGAGTGTTTCCACCGGCTGGTCCGCCTGGCGGTGGCCGGGAATG
>Ga0315295_10001632_pt1 | contig 19185 bp, 10 predicted proteins | sample YL17G14_0_MG_FD_204453 | JGI IMG/M metagenome (GOLD analysis project Ga0315295, IMG submission 204453) | Sediment microbial communities from Yellowstone Lake, YNP, Wyoming, USA - YL17G14_0 | ecosystem: Environmental > Aquatic > Freshwater > Lake > Sediment | place: USA: Wyoming | collected... | reverse complement strand
GTGGGGCGACCCATACTGGACCCTCGCACCTGGTGAGGTAGTCACATTCGGCGGAGACCCGAACGGCGACTTCGTCTGGCAGGACGGCTACGTCTACATCGCCAAGATGAAGTACACGATCACGGGCGACGAACCGCTCACCCAAGACCTCATGCTGATCAACACAGCATATGTAGAGGCATGGGACAGCCAGTATGGATCGGACCCCGCGTTCGACTACCTACACTTCGCGACCGATGAGTCGTCATGGGAAGTCAACGTCCGCAGCATCGACATCGATGTGTACAAGTGGGCTGACAAGTCCTGCGCCGCTATCGGCGAGGATGTCACTTACTTCATCACCGTGACCAACACCGGCACAACGCCAGAGGACTTCATCCTCTACGATGATCTGCTGGGAACGATCTGGGGCTACGGCACCGGTATCACGGGCGACATGTGGGGCGACCCATACTGGACCCTCGCACCTGGTGAGGTAGTCACATTCGGCGGAGACCCGAACGGCGACTTCGTCTGGCAGGACGGCTACGTCTACATCGCCAAGATGAAGTACACGATCACGGGCCTGGAAGACCTCAACGGAGATCAAGTTCCGGACGACCCGCTGGTCAACACTGCGAGCGTGTTCGCATGGGACGACCAGTATGTCTACGGCGACCAATGGGCGAACCTCCACCTGAAGACGGCTTCCGCATCATGGAGGGTAGACGTTGTCCACCCGAGCTTCACTCTCGAGAAGCTGGCTCTAGATGCTGATGGTCAAGAGATAACCGACGGCGTCATGGTTGGTGACTGGGTCTACTACAAGATCATCATCACAAACACTGGCGACGTTTGGCTGAACTTGTCGATCGTCGATGAACTGCTCGGATACACAGAAGCTAGCCCGTACATACCTGCCCAACCTCTGAAGAAGGCAGGCGATGGCGTGAACGTGCTTGTGCTCACAGGTGCTTTGTGGGACTACCAGACCCAGCACAAGGATATCCCGACACTCACAAACACTGTTGAGGTTACAGGGAAAGACCATCAACTGCACGAAGTCACGCACGAGGATGATGTTACCATCAACGTGTATGACTACGCGAGCATGTTCGGCTATGTGTTCCGAGACGACAGTCTTGATGGTATCTTCCAGATGTTTGTCGAACCAGGATTGCCAGGAGACATAACAGACGGATCTTGGCTCATCGAAGTGTATGGCAACGACATCTTTGGCAACCCGCAGTACTACCCGGCCAATAGTGAGGAAATATCGGGTTACTATGGAGATGACCTGATTTCTATCATGCCCAGTGATGCCAACGGCTACACTGTGAAAGTAACCTGGACGAACCCGGCGTGGGCTCCGACAACCCCAATCATCATCCTGAATGTCGTTGTGGGAAGTGGAGAGAGCAAAGGCCCATACAACTTCGGATTTGTCGAGCAGCAGGAGATCACAGGCTACAAGTGGCGCGATGACAACATGAACGGCGTCAAGGACGATGACGAGCCGTTCTTGAACGGATGGGTCATCATCCTGGAAGGCTACAAGTCGTTCGGCCCCGTGAACGAGCGGTATGTCTACATTGAGAACACAACTGGGCCAACACCTGAGCATCCTAACCAGGCAGATGGCTACTTCTCGTTCATCGTTTGGCCAGGCCACTATACTGTGCGCGAGAAGGAGAACTCCTTGGGCGGCAGCTGGTACTGCACAATGCCAGGCGCCTCGCTAGGGTATGATGACGTGGTCATATTGAGCCCGGGCGAAGAGGTCTTTTGCGCCAAGTTCGGCAACGTGAAGCTGGGCGAGATCAACGGCATCAAGTTCCTTGACCTGAATATGAACAAGGTCAGGGACAACGGAGAGGCGTACCTCGACGGCTGGACGATATACCTTGATGGTGTTCAGGTTGACGGTGTTGTTGTCCACAAGGAGACCGTCACAAGCAACGGAGGCAAGTGGAGCTTCACGGGCCTGTTGCCTGGCACCTACAAGGTCTCTGAAGAGGACCGCTACGGCTGGCACGCGACTACACCGATGTACTACGAGAGGATAGATATCCGCGGTTCAGGTACTGTTGTCAGCAGTGTCAAGTTCGGGAACGTCCCGACCACGACGATCTGGGGCTACAAGTTCCTGGACAAGGACATGGACAAGCAGAATGACATTGGGAAGGAACCCGGATTGGCCGGCTGGACTATCAAGCTTGAGAAGCTTGTAGGCAGCGACTGGATTCTGGTTTACTCCACAACGACGGATGCCAATGGCAAGTACTTGTTCAGAGACGTATTCCAGCAGCCAGGCCAGTACAGAGTCGTTGAGGTCCTGCAGACCGGTTGGATCAATACGACGAGGGTCATTCCATTCAGCGTGGAGGGCAGGCCTGTGGAGCCGACTGTTGTCCGGATTGACATAGGCAACATAAGAACCAGCTCAGTGGAGGGCTTCAAGTTCGAGGACCAGTATGGGCCAAACGGCGAACTGCCCAACATGGTGAAGGATGCTGGCGAGTGGGGCATCGGCAACTGGCACATCACCTTGGAAGGACGGATGGTCAATGGAACCTATGTCTTCATGGAGGCGTGGACTAGGAATGACGGTTGCCTGCTCAACGAAGTGGGGTTCTATGGCTTCACGATGCTGTTGCCCGGAACATACTGGCTCAATGAATCGGTGGTCGAGCAGGGCTGGGTTCCAACAACTCCGAGCTCGCTGAGGATCACTATCCCAGCCTATTCGGTAGGTCCGCCATTCAAGATGGTGATCAACTTCGGGAACACTCACCCGGAGGACCCGGAACTGAACTTCGTTCTGAGGAAAGGAACGAACCTCTGGTCATCGCCTCTGCAAATGGGAGTAAGCCTGAAAGCGTCTGAACTTGCTTCGATAGTAGGTTCCAACTGCCTCAGCATAAAGACATACAACAATGGGAAGTACTACACCTACAAGCCCGGCGTAAGTGGACCCGCTGAGGACTTCGAGATAAGCTATGGTGTTGGGTACTATGTCGTGGTCAAGGGATTCACGACATTCAGACTGTCAGGTGATCTTCCTTCGGGCAGCCAGACGATTCTTTCCAAGGGAACGAACATAGTCGGCTTCAATGAGCTGAAACCGATTATGGCGAGTCAGTTCGTGAACCAGGATCCAAATGCGGGCCCGGTGTATGTCCATGGCGCCACTATACTGGCGATAAAGTACCTCGGCAGTGATGGTAAGTACTACACCTACAAGCCTGGCGTGAGCGGACCCGCGCAAGACTTCGTCCTGACCCAAGGGAGGGCATACTTCCTCGTGTTGGATAGCGCTGGAACCATTGTCTACCCGACTGGCGGCTAAGGTGTCCCAAATCTCTTTGTCTATGTAGGTGGCGGTTTTTTGCCACCTTTGAAAACCTTTTTATCCCATCGCATTCATGATGACTGTACGCAATCAAGGAAACAAGGAGATGATGAGCCATGACTTTCAGGATTGAGGCTGTATGTTCGTCAAAGTCGCTGTCTTTTGCTTCAGCGGTGTGCATAGCTCTCGTTTTCCTCTTGCTTGCTGCCTCCGGTCCTGCACAGGCGGCAGACAATCCTCTCTATGTCTTCGGCAAGGTTACCGATTCTGCAGGAACCCCCATTAGCGGTGCTTCGGTATCCGTCGAGAATACGCGAACCCACGTGGTTAGGACTGACCCAGATGGTACTAATGCTCAGGGCTTGTATGGGATCTCTCCGGATTTTGGCACAGGTGACTACGAAATAGGTGACACCATTCTCGTTACAGTAACCTGCGGATTGGGAGAAAAGACGAATTCGACCGTAGTCACACAGGATATGGTGGACTTCCAGCAGGCGGAGGTCAACGCAACATACAGTACTCTAATTCCTGAGTTTGGCGGACTGCTCGGTGTAGTGACCATCACAATCGCGTTGGGTTTTGTTGCAGTGGTTCTGGTTGGTCGGAAGAAGAAGGAATAGCAGCACCTGGACACTCCGTCTACGCACAGGAGACTCTGAACAGGATCCATCTGCATTCGTCCGCTTTCTCTTGATTTGCTGTCTTCTTATCAGATTTGAGAATAGGGTTTTATAGCATATCATTCATCATTATCGTTTGAAGTGATGGGATCACTCCGTGTACTGACTCAGGTCTTTCTTGAGGGCGAGATCTGCCTCTCCAAGGGTGATTTGAACGCAGCGCAGTGCAGGTCAGCTGGCGTTTTCCCTATGATAACGGTGTCACAGGCCTTAAATATCCACGTTTCCGAAACTACACTGCGGAGCTGAGTCTCCTGGTTTATGAACTTTCAGCGAGAGTGAGCAGCGACAGGAATGCCCGAAGTCAGGCAAGTTCCAGAGCAGGCTCTGTCAAGACGGCCGTTGTTTCCCTATTCATACTCTCGGTCCTGCTTCTTTCATCGGCCTTTCTAGTTGATTTGTCGCAAGAGGCCAGCGCCCCTCAAGATAATCGGGAAATCGCCCAGTCCCAGCCTCTAGAGCCTCGAAGTTCCTTTGGCGTCCAGTGGGATTGGGATGGATTTGATGACGGCTCAGGCTTTGTCGATGTCATATTGATGTTTCCTGCCGACGCTACAACGAATGATCCTCTTCAATCCTTCACATCCACTATGTCGATCTTGTCAGGCCAGGCCTCTTCATTCGATCAAAAGCGTCTGATCGATGATGTCTATAAAGGGGTGAAGGCGCGATTCTCACAGGCAATCTCAGGTTTTTCCGCTCGTCTCAGTACCGAATCGGTGAAGACACTGAGCGCTTTCGATCCGAGGATTCAAATCTACCCTGACCTCCCAGTTCATGCATTCGTTTCGGATAACATCTATCAGATAGGCGCGGACCAACTCTGGTCTCGAACCGATGCGGGAGGTCAGCTCGTGACTGGCTCCGGCGTGGTCGTGGCGGTGATTGACACTGGTGTGGACTACACTCACCCGGACCTTGGTGGAGGTATTGGCCCCGCATTCAAAGTACTGGGTGGGTACGATTTTTGGAACGGTGATTCGGATCCAATGGACGACAACGGTCATGGGAGTCACGTCGCTGGCATAATAGCGGCTAATGGAATCTCTTTCCAGGGTGTCGCCCCAGATTCCAGACTTCTAGCATACAAAGCCCTTGGTGCAGACGGCTATGGTCAGATGAGCAAAATCATCCAGGCTATTGACAGGGCGCTTGATCCAAACCAGGATGGAGATACATCGGATCACGCCGATGTGATAAGCCTGAGTCTTGGATCGGCTGGCGAAGATTCAGACCCAGTGTGCCTAGCTGTCGAGAATGCAATAGCAGCCGGTGCTGTGGTCGTCGTAGCTGCTGGGAATGATGGGCCAGCCTTCGGAACCGTTTCATCTCCTGGCCTAGCTCCAGATGCGATCACGGTGGGAGCAGTTGATAGCGCAGGGCGACTGGCAGAATTCAGCTCGCGAGGCACGGGAATGATAGTCAGGGTCAAACCTGAGATCTGTGCCCCCGGAGTATACATTACATCGACGGTACCCTATTCGAATGGTTATTTCAGTTCACCTTCGGGATACAATACACTAAGCGGCACATCTATGGCCACTCCTCATGTCAGTGGCGCCGCGGCACTACTGCTCCAGCTGCATCCTGAGTGGACTCCAAACCAAGTCAAGTCCGCATTGGTCTCCAGCGCAGCGGTCATTCAAGAATCACTTTGGTCCGCAGGCTCTGGTCAGCTGTGGGTACCTACCGCTGCCGATGCGACCCTGTTTGCTGCTCAGCCTATAGTTTCGTACCAGTTCGCAGGAGGGTCTGCGCAGTCAGTTGAACTGCAAAACTCCGGTCAAACTTCGACCTTCTCCACAGCCTCCAGCGACTATTCCGCTCTTCTCGTGAATGGTTCAGTCTGCGAGAGAATCTGGACCAACTGTTCTTCGGTTACGCCTGTCGCATTTTCTTTGCCATCGGGTGGCGCTGCTACAGTGAGCCTCACCGTGCCTTTGCCCCCTGCCCAATCACCCGAAGGCTACTATGATGGCGAGATTCACGTGAAGGATGCTTCTCGAGACCTTCGCATTCCTTTTGGCTTTGCCTTGTTGTCGAAGCTCAGCATTCACGTCCTCGACATGAGTGGGAAGGAGGTATTCGATTCAGATGGTGGCGTTTGGGCATATAGTATTCCGGACGTTGACATCTCTCTAGGCGTGAGGGGACTTGGCGGGGCAGCTCCTCCTGCAAGCTTCCTAGTCACATCGGGTCAGTATTCAGTTCACGCAGCTGGCCATCAGCAGATATACCTCTACACCGACCCCTACATACTATCCTATGTCGTCAGCCTTGGCAGAGGGGAGACAAAGGAAGTATTCCTGAATATGTCCGATGCGCGGTCATTCGTTCTGGACTTAGAATCCGATGACGGCACGCCGATCTATGCAAAGAACTACAGATTCTACTACAGGTACGAAGGCGAGAAGAACGTGTCATTTCACATAACATCCTCGGACCATAGTATCACGGGCAGCGGGATCTTCTCCATGCCAAAGTCCCGAACGATATATGTCTCGCCCACAACGGTCACGATTGGGATCTCGATCGCAGGATACTCTTACTCTGCCGAGATGTGGGACTTCATGAAGCTAAACTGGAGGCACTGGTTCGAATTCATCAAGACGACTTCGACGGATTTCTTGATCGATTCAACGGCCGATCGTGAATACCTTCTCGCTTGGGAGTTTGACGGCGTCAACGCCTCAACCCCGCTCTCTTTGACAACGATACCTGGCGAATACTCCACATATCAGTCCAAATACGACATTCCGGGAGCCATAGGGGCTGTCTGGAATTATGGCGGGAACCAACTGTCAATGGGAGGGACTTCGAACTTCTACATAAGAAGGGACACCAGCTCATCTATCAACCCGCTATTCTCAGGGCTCACAAGAACGGCCATAGTCCAAGGCGTCCAAGATGAAGTCTACAACTATGGGAGCATATATGGGGCGGCGTTTGGTAGGGAATTCTTTACGGCTGATTACGTCGGACTGCTCGATTCCTGCAATGGGCCGGGAGTCTATCTTCCCGACCGAAACACCCTAGAACCCACGGTTGTGAATGTTGACGGTGAGCGAATTGGGTCAGGACCTTTCTATCCGGCTGTTCGGACGATGAATACCAACGATTCAATGCGCCTGGTGCAGCCGCTTCTTCGGGACCAGTCAGGGGCAAAGGTCGAAGGAGAAAGAGCCTCCATTCCGAAGATGACAATGTATCGTGGTGGTACCCAAATTGGCGGGTATGATCTCACCGAGTTCCTCCTCAGGCTGAATGCGTTGAGGCAAATCGATCTCCCTGGTACGGGGGCCTACTCAGCGAGAATCCAATACACTCCCGGCACTCAGATTTGCGATCAGGTGAGCATTGAACTTGGATTTAGTGTTCCATCTGTAGATCCGAATCCGCCCACAGTTGAAGCGCTCACAATGCCCCAGCGGTTCTCTCCGGGGGACACGCTTGACATCCATCTCTTGGCCAGAGATGCGAGCTCAATCACAGGAGTGAACATAAGTTGGAAATCCTCTCAATCCGCTGCCTGGAAGGTTCTTCAAGTACTGGACCTCGGACTGGGAGAATATGGGGCCTCTATACAGACTTCAGCGGCTGACAGCGCAATATACATGAAGCTGAGGGTCACGGATTCTTTCGGCAACTACATCGAGTACTCTTCCTCCAATGCATCATTGGCTAAGATTCCGGTTCAGTTTGCACTTTCTTTGAACCAGACGGAGTTTCAGTACCGCAACATGGACGCCTCAGCGACGGTTACAGGGTATCTGAAAGACGCTTCCGGGAAACCATTGAGCCCAACGGGAGCAGTTCCTCTTGAATTCATGATTGGAGAGAACAAAGTGGCTACCATCTTGGATGAGTTCGTGACATCATCGTCTCATACTCACAATGGTGAGGTCAGTTTCGACTGGCATTTCAATCCCCTCACAGTCTTCTCCGGACCAAATCAAGTCATCGATATGAGGATCGATTTCGATCTAGGAATATACGAGCCTATCAGCGTCACAATTCCACTTACTTCAGTTGAGGTCAGGAACGATCTACCCTCAATCATTCTCAGATCGCCCTCCAACGGAAGTCTAATTCCTTCAGGGCAGATCATTTTACTTGAGATCACGGATGATGGATCGTTCGTGGCCGATGCTTATCTAGATGGGGTCCTCAAAGGTAGATTGAACGCGCCATGGGAAGTGAGCACAGCAACATGGGCGGAGGGGAACCACATACTCGAGATAGTGGCTGTGGATGATCAACAGGCAAGCTCAAGCGCAAGCTTTGAGTTCGAGATAGATTCGATGTCTCCTACAATTGATGTAACGTATCCCAAAGATGGATTCCGAGTGCCTGTAGGCTCGGAACTCATAGCTGTCATCTCGGATGCGCATCTCATGGAGGCATCATACGCAGTCGATGGCGGCTCATCTCAGTTGTTTGCCTCGCCCTACTCAATAGACATGACTGGCTGGGCTGTAGGCAATCATACCGTCGTCATAGTGGCCAAGGATCTCGTGAACCACACATCTTCGAAGACTGTTAGATTTGAGATTGTCTCGAACACAATCGTGATTCAGCTCGTGAGTCCTTCAGATGGAGCTGCAATCAGGTCGAGCGTGCCTATCATACTCTCTGTATATGGTTCTTCATCGTTCGTGCTGAAATGGGCCGAGGCAGGGATTTGGCACGATCTGGGAGGGCAAACCTACATTTCAACAACCGGGTGGTCTCAGGGAATCCACAACTTGGTCATGAACGTTACAAACGACCAGGGAGGTTGGGATCAGATATCCATGAGAATCACGATAGATGACATCGCACCAGTCATTCAGCTTCAATCGCCTTCCCCCAACTCGTTCGTCTCCACTTCGGACCACATTGTCATAGGTGTGCAGGAAGGAAATCTTGCCTTAGTCACATGGACACTTTGGGGGAGAACAAGCTCGAGCTCCACATCGCCTATTAGCATCTCTCTAGCTTCGTGTCCAGCCGATGGTAGTTTCACGCTATTCGTCTCAGCGATTGACAAAGCAGGGAACGAGGCAAAAGCAGAATTCTCGTTTGCCATGGATTCCACGCCCCCGTCTCTCTTCGTCACCAATCTCGCCTCAGGCGATGCAGTGAGACCGGGCTTCGTTCTGAATGTCTCAGCTTCAGATGCATACCTCTCTCTGGTTCAATGGGTTCTGGACAATGGCCAATCGCAGGTTCTTGCCGCTCCTTACAAGATTGATACCCTTCATATGGCTCTTGGGTGGCATACCTTCCAGCTCGTGGCAAAGGACGCAAGTGGAAAGCAGACTGCGCTCAACATGTCTCTGTATTTGGACGACGCTGCCCCCGTCGTTGGAGAACTCTCGCCTCGTAATTACACGGCCGGTTCGGATTTGGTTGTCACTGTTCGCATCACCGATGACTTCGAGGTGGGCGGGGCAACCCTGTACTATGAGTTGCATGATGGGGAATATGCCAATGTACGAATGGATCCAGACAATGGCAGTTTCGCAGCGGTCCTTCCTGCGAGCGTTCTCTGGGACGGCATGAAGGTCTATGTCCTGGGTGTGGACGCAGCTGGCAACATCGCAGAGAGTTTCCGAACGGAACTGCGCGCAGCAATCGCGCCTTCGGGTTCTGGTGGCATAGGACCCATTTGGAATCTCCTCGGATCAATAAGCGGGATTGTGTTCATCTCGTCGGTTGCATTGATATCATCGATATCATTCTTCTTCGTTGCGCAGCGCAGGAACAAAGACGACGAGAAGACTGCGGAACCAAAAGGAGGAAGAGCAAGTCCTCAGAGAATCGCTTCAGCCTCCTCGGTAGCTTCGACTCCACCCGCGATGAGGAACGCGCGAGAGGGTGGGTCAAAGTCGATTGTTGGTTCGAGCAGGCCTGTTGCCCAGGTCAATGCCAGTGCGCAGCGTTCGAAGAGCTCCATTCCAGTATTAGAGGTGAAGAAGGCGCAGAAGACGCCGAGTCTATTGGATTCCATACCCGAAATCCTCGTAAAGAGCCAGGTCGCCAGGAAGGATTCGGATCTCGAGACAGACTACGGTGCCATGATCGAACGAGAGCTCATCATTCCGTCTCTGAAAACGTCGATATTTCGAGATTTGAACGTAGAAATCGACAAGCAGCTGGCGGAGCTCGTGTCCTTGTGCGAGGAACCCCGCAGGAAGACCGTATTGATGCCGAGACCCTAGTAGACGGTGTCCTTGACAATTGCCATCCTTGCGTCGGCTTCACTGCTCAGCAGATGCCGAGATCGGCTTATTCTCCATCGAAGGCGGGCTCTCTTCTGCTTTGTCAAGCCATCTGAGGATTAGGACCCAGAAGACTGTGATGAAGATCACGAACGCAATGATGCCAAAATAACTGTGAAACGTTGCAAGGGCGGGATGGCCCCAGATTGATCCGACTAGAACCGTCACGGCCATCCTAAAGATATTTGAGAGCCAGGTCACGACGAGTCCTGCCCCAAGTCCTAGGAGAATGTATCCGTCCACCTTCTTGTATCGCACGAGCACGAACGCCAGAAATGCCGAGAAGAAGAGTCCGGCAGAGTATAGGCCGCTGCACGTTGCCCCCACGCCCAGTGCAATCGTGTGGCCGTTGTAGTCATAGTTGATGTAGTTCGTGATGCCCCCTGAGCTGGTGTCAAGAACAGCACTGGAATGAACTCCTAAGACCCTCGCAATTGCGACCACTGGCAGTGTGATGAAATAGTACTGCGTGTAGGCTGAGATCTTGGTACTCGAGTCTCCTGTTAGAAGCGTGTAGACATTCCATAGCACCACGAAGACAATGGTCATGAACATAAGGTAGAGCACGATGAAATCCTTCTGAGCTGCGAACCGAGATGGGGCGGAGGTGTAGAGAATGAGCGACAAAGCAAAGCAAGTTACGATGAAATCTTCGATGCGGAGATCAGTTTCATCGACAGCGATGATCTTCCAGACGGACCACGAGAGTATGATGAGAAAACCGACCAACGGGAGCAATATGCTCACTTGTTCCTTTCCGAGGTATCTGCCGAGAAAGGCGCTCAGCATCCCCTCCTCCGCTACGGGGGACGATTTGGTCATCAGCAGAAGTGAGTACAATGCGAGCAATCCACCTGCTGCAACGAACACGATCTCGACCAAGTAGGCCGAATGGCCAATGTAGTGGTTGTAAAGGGCTGCGGTGATCAACAGGGAACCCGTCAGAAGGAGAAAGTTAGGTGATACTCGCATAATTTGGTGACCAGAAGCTTGCGACTATATAACTTTTGATGCTGAGGAAGATGCCAGTTGCTTTCAGGTCAGTCCTTTTCGGGAACGCTCATAGCCGCCTGAGGGCTGGAAATCCCGACGGTTCTGTATGCAAGAAGAATGCCCCCAGCTATCGCGGCCAGGAGTATAACAGCGGCTTCGGTCATCAGTGTCAGACGGACCGAAAGCGTCGGTGCGAACAAGCTGACCAATAGGGACGCGATCGGAACTGTCCAGACGCATAGCATCGCAAAACCTAGCGAGAGTAGCAGAGGCCGCCTCATGATAGGCATTCGATGCTCAGGCTCCTCCGAGGCGAGCGCTAGCATTGCTAGGAAGAATACCGGTAACAGAAGTCCGACGATTGCCACGACCAAAGTGCTTATACTTGTCAGAGAGGAGATCTCCATGCCCAACGCCGCCGTGACCGCCAACATAGACAGGCCGATGAATGATGACGGCTTGAATGAGTAGTTGATACCAAGGGCTATCATCGCAGAGCCAATGCCGGCGAGGAAGATTGTCAGGGGTGAGGCCGTTGAGAATACAAGGATATCAGCAACTGCTGCAAGAACAAGGGTCATTCTCGTGCCTCTCGAAAGAATCATCATGCCTGCCCCCTCCTGATCGCCCTGACGATTCTCGACGCATTGTCTGCAGGCCCTACTCGAATGTATGAGCTTCCGAGCGCACGCAGTGAGGCTTCCATTTTCAGAGATGTCCCCAAGGTGTCGTACATACGCTCTATCTCAGGAATCTCTGGGAGTGGCGTGTCCCGCCTGTACCAATCATCGTACGTGTGGATTACTATCAACCGATTGCCTGTTAGCTTGGTTGTCCGGGCTGCCTCCACTATAGAATCCCTCGAGGAAATCAGGTCGGTTATGACTATGAACAACTGCTGTTGCTTCTTGCCCTTCGATACGGATTCCTTGACGGCTCCTTCAAGCCCCACTCCGAGCCCGGCTCCATGGTCGGTGCCTCTGAGCGTTGCGATTGCAGACAAGAAGGCCTCACGTTCGTTTGCAGATCTCATATTCAGACTAGCATCCTCGCTCCGATTGCGCTCAGGAGCCATCTCTGTTCGAATCGGAGCAGTCTCCTCAGATGCGGGGAACGAGCTTGGCACCGCTTTCAAGACTCTGACAATATTCTCAAACTGGTGCCTTGCCAGAGACGGATCGATCTTGTCCAGAACCCGGACTTCGTCGAAGATACCGACACCTGTCGCGTGATAGCTACTGAGCAAGACTCTCGATAGTTGCATCGAGAGGTCCAGTGCGTGGTCGATCTTTGCGATTCCGTAGCTCCTAAATCGCATGCTTCGTCCACAATCAACGAATATCGTCGTGTTCAGCGAACCCTCTCTCTTGTAGGTCTTGGTCATGAGCTTTCCGAACTTTGGGTACACCTTCCAATGAATGTCCCTGACGCGATCACCTGGAACATAATCCCTAATGCCGTCGAATTCCAGCTGCCTCAGGGCTACGGCAGGATTCGTCACAGCTCCAGAGAATTCGAAGTGCTCCCTGCCGGCCATCTTGTGAGCAATGTCGTAGCTTTCTCTAGCAGTGTGGGCTCTAACGACCGTGCCCTGCTCTATCGTCTGGTCCTCTGCGAATAACCCGAACGAATCGACACGTTCGATTCTCATCCCCGGGATCAAGTGGGATCCCCGTTTCTGCGGCATCAAGACATAGGAGAACGCCAAAAGAGAGCGTGGCGGAAGTTCATGAGCGATCCTATTGCTTCCGGAGAAGAGCGTGCAGTCATTTGGGATTACATCCTCGAATTCCCCTCTCACAGTCATCGGATTGATGTTCAGGACCTCCACCTTCACATCGAAGGGCTCCTGAGTGAAGACAATGTCCTTCAGTATCTGTCTCTCGATTCTGAGACTCGTGCCTCTGATCTCATCCGCGAACTGACGCTGGCCGTAGATGAAAGCGCTGACCAGTGCCACAGTCACGATTGTCCAGGCTAGGTTCGAGAAGAGGACACCTGCAAATGCGAATGCGATTGCCAGAGAAAGCAGAACGGCCCCGAGCGTTGAAGTCCGCAAATCTGCTCACTCTTTCGCTTCTTGTGCGCTCTTGAATTCACCCTTCGGAACGGGAACCGAAGAGAGTATTGAGTCGGTGATGCTCGCCTTGGTCAGGTCTCCTAGCTCGGCTTCAGGCGACAGAATGAGGCGGTGGTCAATCACCTTGTGTGCCATCGCTTTGACGTCGTCCGGAATAACATAGGGGCGGCCTTCAAGGTAGGCTCTCGCCTTGGCGCTGAGGAGAATGTGAATCCCTCCTCGGGGGCTTAGTCCAAGGTCCAACTCCTCGACCTCGCGAGTAGCCCTCGTTATCTCTGCGATGTACTTCAATATGCTGGAATCTGTGTGGATTCCCATCACCTCTCCAGCCATCTTCAGGATGTCGTCCTTTTGAAGGATAGAAGCAGGACTCTGCTCTTTGGAGCTTTTCAGCTTCAGTATGGAAATTTCCTGTGCTTCGTCCAGGTAATTCATGGAACTCTTTATCATGAACCTGTCGATCTGCGCCTCGGGCAGAGGGTAGACGCCCTCAGTTTCTATGGGATTCAGGGTGGCTATCACCATGAAGGGATTCGGAAGTGCGAATGTTCTTCCCTCTATCGTGACCTGCCCTTCTTGCATCGCCTCAAGAAGTGCTGACTGAGTCTTTGGTGTCGCTCGGTTGATTTCATCAGCAAGAACCAGGTCAGCAAACAGAGGACCCTTCCTGACCTCGAACTCCGTCGTTCTCTGGTTGTAGAAGTAATGTCCAGTCAGGTCCGCAGGGAGCAGATCCTGGGTGAACTGAACCCTATTGTACGAGAGCCCGCAAACAGCTGCAAACGCCTTCGCCAGAGTCGTCTTCGCAACGCCTGGCACGCCCTCAATGAGCAAGTGTCCATTGGTCAGCAGGCAAATCAGGAAATCGCGAATCTGTTCCTCGTAACCTATCACCGACTTGCCAATCTCAACCTTGACAGTACTTATGACTGCTTCAATGTCTGCAGAGGGCCGGATTTTGGTTTCGGGCATTGCAATATCACTCCTTGTGGCTTGATGGATGAAAGTCCGTTCGAGAATCTCCTCATCGATAATAAGTCTATGCTTTCAAGGCCAGTATGCTTGGATGAGAGCTCTCAGCCGTAGATGCTGTCTATCAGCGCGTGGTCAGAATCCCTGAGTTTGTCGAAGAACTCCACATCGGTGATGGCGCCTGTAATGTCGAGGTTGTCATTCAGTATGATCTTCGGAACGCCCATCACGGAATGCCTCGTTGCGAGGTCTGGGAACATTCGTGAGTCTATGATCTCCGTGGTGACCTTCGGAGATTCGATTGCTCCTCTGTACCCATGTCTCGCGACGGTTGGGCAGAACTGGCATGTCGTCAGTATGAAGATCTTTATGTTCGCCCTCCTTCTGACCGTGGCGAGGGCGCTCTTGGCCTTCTGGGATAGCGGCGTGCTGTTGCTCGAAAGCTCCACGATGGCGTCGATCAAGGACGGCAGCTCGTAGCCTGCAGGAATGCCGTAGTACCTGATCCGCACAAAATCACCTTTCACCAGGACGAGGCAGGGCCAGTGCTCTATGTGAAGCTCTCTCATTCGCAGATTCTTGCCGCCGTCCGCCGGTTGAATGTCAACCTTGATCTTGGGCGTTATCTGCGAAAGGGCGTTCGCAAAATCAATCAGTTCCTTTGCGGTCGCAGAGCCTTCGTCGGCGATCAGCAGAATTGTGATATCGTCTTTCATTCGCTGCGCGAACTTGCGCTCCAATGATGCTCTGTCTCCTTCCGATAGCATCATCTTGCCACCACTCCGAGGTCTCCTATGCTGGGCTACATTGACTCGAGGACTATATCGCCGTACGCCTGTATGAAGAAGTCCCTGGCTTCTTGGAGCCCCTGCTTGCCAGCCGCCGTGAGCTTGTAGATCTTCACATTGCCTTCCTTGTTGGATTCTACGAGACCCTTTCTCTCAAGATTCTTCAAAGTCGGATAGAGTGTTCCAGGATTTGGCCTGTCCGCCTTCCTTTTAGCAATCTCCTTGGCTATTTCGAGGCCATACATCCTCTTCTTTGACAGGAGATGCAGTATTAGGAAACTCAGCATGCCCCGCATGTCGCAACATCCTGGCGCCCTGCAGCATTCTACCTCTATCTCGACTTCCTTCTTCCTTGCTGGCATCTATACGTGATATTGTTGCGGAGGTACTTAATCTATTGTGCACGCAATATTGTGCGCCCAATACATCTATATACTCCCACGCCAATACCTATATTGGACATACAATAGTGATGTCCGAAAGGAGAAATGAGAAAATGACAGCACAACTCGCAAAAGCGTTCCAATCGGAGAGGATAGGCAGGTACGAGCAGATGAGGTGCCCCAAGAACTACTGCACCCACAGGGAAGCGCTCAAGAGGAACAAGGACTATTAGACTGGTTCAAGTTACATGAAGGATGATACGATGGCAAAGACTGCAAAGCGTTCGGGCAAGGGCAGGTCTGGATCTGGTGAAGAAGGTGTCAACGAGGAGAAGGTACGAGCGGCAGTTAGGGAGCGTTACGGCGCTCTAGCGCTGACGCCATCATCTTGCTGTGGATCGAAACCTGAGACGATGTGCAGCTGTGGAGATATCTACCCGAAGGCTGACATCATATCGCTTCCGTCCGAAGCGATAGCTGTTAGCGCAGGCTGTGGAAACCCAACCGCCATTGCAGCCCTCAAATCAGGAATGACTGTGGTTGATCTCGGCAGCGGAGGCGGCATAGACTGTTTCCTATCGGCCAAGAAGGTGGGAGCCAAGGGCAGAGTCTATGGAATAGACGCAACCCCAGAGATGATCCGTCGGGCCCGGACTACGGCCAAAGAGAACGGATACGACAACGTCGAGTTCAGGTTGGGGGAGATAGAACACATGCCCCTCGGTGACGGCGTTGCGGATGTGATCATCAGCAATTGCGTGATCAACCTGTCACCGGACAAGGAGCAGGTCTTCAGGGACGCATTCAGAGTCCTGAAGGCCGGAGGAAAGCTGGCAGTATCGGACATAGTCCTGATGAAGGACCTTCCGGAGAGCGTCAGAAAAGACATGCGCGCATGGTCAGAGTGCGTCAGCGGAGCCGTCTCCGAGAAGGAGTACACGGGGGCAATGAGAAAGGCGGGCTTCGAGAACATCACTGTCGAGGAAAGGGTAGTATACACCAAAGAGCAGCTAGCCGACTACCTGGAGGGAACGGACTCGATCGAGGCGACGAAAGTGGCAGGGATAGATCTCTCCAACATGGTCGCGAGCTACAAGATTAGCGCGAAGAAGCCGAAGAAGTAGTCCAAATTCGTGGAATTGCAGCTCCTTTCGTTTCGGGTCTGGTCAGTCTGTATGTTTGCTGTTTAAAGTTTATATAGTGTTGGCGAGATAATCGCTTCCGTCCAGGCTGCCATATTGGCGAACGCATCACGAGAGCACGATGTGCAAGTACCGCATCTGTTCTGAAACTGAAGAAGTCCTTGATCGATCAGGTGAGGAGGAACTGGTGAAATGAGGCTCAAGTCAATACTGGCCATCTCCCTTGCTCTGCTCATGGCTGTTCTCTGTGCTCTCCCAGTGTCGATGAATCTAGGGGTGAATGGAACCCATATCGCAAAGACTGGTGCTGACTACTGGGGCAAATCGGAGACTTTCTGGAATGTGTCAATGGGCACAAGCGCCCCCGCATCCTTCAACGATGTGGTCCTCGTTCAGCAGACCTACACCGATTCAGTTGTTTTGGACGGTTGGCTCTGGGAGATGACAAAGGCCAACATGGATGGTACCGTCGCCCGGTTCTCACCGTCGGGTCCAGCCACTCGCACAAACGACTGGAACATTTCGGCGGAGATCACTAGGCCCAGAGAGGACAGCGCATACAGTGCGCGCGGCATATCAGTCGCAGCTGGTAATCAATCTCTTATCATCTACCTCACAAATGAAACCGGATTCGTCCTTGCCGGTCTGAACATGACGACTGGATCTGTGTACGGCGAATCGATCGGTGCGTATGACGCGTTCAACGCGATATGGTATCGGGTGGCCGATGATATTCGTCCCGCGTTCCCGAACGACTTTGAAAGCTACGGCTACGAGCCCGATCGATACGTCGTTTCATTTTCACATCAATCCCTGTCATCAGCGGTTGAAATAGTCGCGCGAAACACTGCAACTGGCGTCGTGTTCAAAGGTCTCTATTCAATTCCGACGCTCGAGGGAGTTGACAACCCTCAGCTCAGATTCGACATTCGTAGCACCGTCGGGACGGTCTCCATATACAACGTCGCTGGGGGATGGATCATCGACAATCTAATGTTCAAATCGATGATGTCCAGGTATCCAACTATCGGACCTGTCTACGAAAGGGTGGCCAAGCACGACCCTGTCTGGCTGGATGTCAGGGACATCGACGGGGATCCGATCACAGACGCTGATGTCTCCATAAACGGCACATCCGCATCGTACAACGGAGTTGTCGGGAGATACGAAGCGAATCTAGCGCTCCCTGTTGATTGGGACGTCTCGATTCCATTTTCGGCACTTGTAGATGGGATGCTGGTCAACGACACGCTGAGGGTCTCGACGACTCCGGACCCAGACAAGAGAGTGAGTCTTCCGCGCTGGTGGAACGGCTGGGACTGGGTCACGGTACTAGGCAGAGACGATTCATCCTCTCCACTATCAGCTCCGCAGATATTCTCCGCATTTGACCATCCCAAGACATCCTACATCAACGCCGTTTTCGCTGGGAACTCGACGGAACTCCTGCCGACACAGTCCGAGATCGCGATTCACTATCCACACGAATATCAGACTTGGGGTAGCAGGTTCTGGTCCGATGCTGTGACCAACGCGAGCGCCGGCCACTCGGCATTCGAGAACGCCTATTGGTTCGCCAGCAGGTGGGACGACCCTAGGTACGTAGGCAAAGGAGACTCATACATCTCCTTGGCCAATCCCGGCAACTCCGGTTCTTGGGAGCAGATGTTCGCGGAATATGCCAGAGGCACCCGAGTGATGGGGATATGCTCTCAGTACTTCCTCGCTGGCAACAGTTCGCTCATCGGAAGCTACTGGTTGTATGGATCCGCCAACACTGAGCTACCTAGCTGGGGATCTTGGCATCCAAGTTCGAAGCTGGATATGATGGACATGTTTCGCGGTCTGAACACCGATTATGGGACTCCGAGTGGATGGGCGACCGCCTATTTGATTGCCCAAGCAGCTGGTGTCTTCAGGATATACAATCACGGTGTAGTCGCTGACCCCGGATTCCTACGTTGGATATGCGACAACAAGACCAACATGTCTTACGAGAACTGGAAGGCGACGGATGGGGAGGTCGCTAGCTATGTCTACGGAAGCATGAGCACGGACGTCGTATACAACTCCAGTTCAACCGAGGATACTTGGATGTATGATGTCTCCAGGCGCTCGCCATACGCGGCGGGCTACTGGAACGTTCCGGTCACGGTCGCGCTCGACGTCACCGATAAGAACGTCAGCGATATCGAGATTATCTCAGGTACCTGGAACCTCAAGATGAGCGACGGGTCCCTCAGAGACCTTGAGGGCAACCGTACTATGGACGTCGGGTTCGACATCAGAGGCAACACGTTGTATGTGTCATACTTCTGGAACGAATCGTCGAGCTTGAGGGTGAGCATCCAGTCGCTCGCCAATCCTAGACCCATAAGTCTGCCCGAGACGAGCGCCCTGGCCTGGGACAACTACTCGTGCACGGTCCTGTCGACCCCGCCAGACAACGGGACCACCACCTGGACGCTGGCGGAGGCACCGAATTGGCTTTCGATCGAAACGTACAATGACACGGCCTGTGTGCTCACGGGACTCCCGAAGGCAAAAGGG
>Ga0315295_10001631_pt1 | contig 19190 bp, 21 predicted proteins | sample YL17G14_0_MG_FD_204453 | JGI IMG/M metagenome (GOLD analysis project Ga0315295, IMG submission 204453) | Sediment microbial communities from Yellowstone Lake, YNP, Wyoming, USA - YL17G14_0 | ecosystem: Environmental > Aquatic > Freshwater > Lake > Sediment | place: USA: Wyoming | collected... | reverse complement strand
ACACCGCTTTTTTAGGATGTTCCTTTATAAGTTTATATTCTTTTCCTGTCAAAATACCTTTTTTCCCTATAACCTCATCGGGCAGCGTTATTTGACCGGCATCATGCAATATTGCCGCATACTGAAGGCTCTTGAGTTCGAGCTCTGACAGGTTCATCTCCTGCCCCACAAGATTGACCAATCTTAAAAATGATTCCTTCGGAAGAAGCGTACCGCTAGCCTTGGTCTCCAAAATAGCCGCTATACTCTTTATTGCTCCAAGGGTAAGCTTTTCCTGTTCCTTATATAACTGGGCGTTTTTAATCGCTATAACTGCTTGTTCACAAAAAGTTTTCATAATTTCTTCATCAAATTCGCTAAAGGGCACGTTATCCAATTTATCATATAGCGTTATTACGCCTATAACGTCTTCATCAATCAGCGGAATCGCAAGGTAATCCCGCCCCCTGACTGGTTTTGCGTATTTTACCGCTTTGCCCGGCGCCCACTTGCCTATGCGCACCTTTTTAAGCTTTGCTTTCTTTGTGCGAATATCAATGGTAGTCTTCGGCAAAAGCACTTTTCTCTTGCTGTCTACCAATTTTATTGAACATCTGTTGGCCCTTATTACCTGCAGACTCAGCCTTGCTATTCTCGGAAGAAGTTCATTAAGATTCAATGTGGAACTTATGAGGCGATGCAGCGTATGAACCGTAGATAATGCTATGGCTCTGGGCCTTATTGTTTCATATAATTTCTGAAGCTCCAATTCTTTCTGGACCTCTTTTACTACGGTATCGGTAAAAGCCGAAAATAACTCAAGCATATTCGGATCAACATTATTTTTTATCTGGCAAACGACTATGTAACCATATATTCTTTCACCCTGGATTATAGGGTAACAGAAACCCTGAAATCGAGACGGGCATACAAACCTCTCTAATTGCTTAGACTGTCCGGCTTTCTTCATTACGCCCTTAAGAATGAATTCGCACTCATTGCTTTTTATATCCGATATTTTGCATGACCTGCACATTTTAGTCCTGATTTCCTCGAAATCCTGCGGTAATTTATCGGCGCTATCCGTTATAAAGTACACAAAAGAACCGAAATATCTGGAAAAAATCTGTCTTTCGCTTTTAAAGCTTAAATTCTTTTTAAGCCTGTCGAATAAATTCTCTATTTCATGGTCTACCGGCATTATTAAACCCTTTCATAAGGCTCAAAAAACTTTTTATATTCATCCAACGCATACCTATCCGTCATGCCTGCTATATAATCGCAGATAACCCTGTGCTTATCTTCATTTTTAAGCCTTGATGCGGTTGACGGCGGAAGCTGCTCCGGCTTATCCAAATATACTTTGAATAAACTCTTTATAAACCTGTGCGCCTTATCCGACATCCTGACAACTCTATAATGCCTATATAGATTATTCATGAGAAATCCTCTTAACGGCGCCCGTTTCAATTCCATGTTCTTCGAAAACTTCACTATCTTTTCTGTTACTTTTCCTACGCCTTGCGGATCGTTCACGTCAAACTGCTTAATGCGCTTTTCCGTATTGATTATCACATCCGTCACCTGCATATCGATAAGTGTTTTTATAACTTGGCATTTTCTGACTTCATCCGAAATATGTGGATAATTTCTTTTAATGGCATTTGATACTTCTTTCCACAGCTGGATATTATTTAATTCGGCTTCATCTATAAGACCGCTTGCCAAACCATCATCCAAATCATGATTATCGTATGCAATTTCATCCGCAATGTCCACAACTTGAGTTTCTAGACTCGGCGGCCCCTCTGCTTCAAAAGGCACCGCAAGCCTCGGTTTATCAAAAGGACTGCTGTGTTTGACTATACCCTCTTTTACTTCAAAAGTCAGATTTAACCCCTGAAAATCAGCGTATCTTTTTTCGAGCATTTCGACGACCCTTAACCCCTGGGCATTGTGGTCAAAGCCTCCTTTATCCTGCATTATCTCTGCAAGTGCATCTTCGCCTGCATGACCAAACGGTGTATGTCCGAGGTCATGAGCCAGGGCTATTGCCTCCACAAGCTCATCATTAAGTCTTAACGCCCGGGCGATAGATTTCGCTATTTGAGTAACTTCGATCGTATGGGTCAACCGAGTTCTATAATAATCGCCTTCATGATTCACGAAAACCTGGGTTTTATATTCTAGCCTCCTGAAAGCGGTAGAGTATATTATTCTGTCCTTATCCCTCTGGTATACGCTTCTATACGGATGCTCGGGTTCTTTGAAGACCCGGCCCTTTGTTTCTTTAGATTTTACCGCATAAGGAGCAAATATCATGTATTCTCTTTTTTCAAGTTCCCTTCTTGTCAGCATGTTGGATTTCTTACTTTCCTTTCAAAATTTTATAAAGCGCGTCTAAGGATTCTGAAACGATTTTGGTATCCGTCATGATAGGCATGAAATTTGTATCGCCTGTCCAACGTGGAACTATGTGTAAGTGGAAATGCTTGTCAAATCCCGCGCCTCCTATTTTTCCCAAATTTGCGCCTATATTGTAGCTATGCGGCTTTAATTTCTTATCCAATATTTTTTTTGTTTTATTTACAAGCTTCATCATGTCCAATAGTTCAGCATCGGTTAATAATTCCGGAGATGCGGCATGCCTATATGCCGCTACCATAATATGACCGTTATTGTACGGATACCTGTTTAATATGGAGAAGCAATATTTTGAACGTTCGACAATATAATTCTTTTTGTCAAGAGATTCAAATTTTACTTTGGGAATGCAAAATATGCACCTTGTATTCTTTCTTAAATAAATATATTTACTTCTCCAAGGTGCCCATAATTTATCCATTTTAACTTCCTTTCATATCTATGTGAAGATTTAACCGATTAAAAATTAATTAACAAATTCGCTTTTTTCTTTTGATTTTTCTTCAAGCAGTTTTTTTCTAGCTTCTTCGAAATATGAACTCGCGAACTCGCTATTCCAAGTTCTCTCTTTAAAACTGCGGGATTCTATTAATTTTCTGAAATTCCTGAATTCCTTATGGTAACTGCCGTATATATGAAAGCTGTCGCTCATATCCACGTACCTGCCTAATAAGACTCTTTTCTTTATCCTATTTGAAATATTCTCTGCTATAGTCCTTGCAAGATCGGTTAATGCAAACATATTCATAAATGCCGCCTTATATGCATCCCTTGAGCGCCAATGGGTATTTGTTTCCAGTAAAAAATAGTTTTCTTTTTCTACGAGCCTGCACCATAGTCTCTGTAAACACGGGGGGTCATCCGTATTAACGTCGAGCTTCGGATCCCAGGTTATTGCTTGGGCCCTTCTCGAATACCAATTACTGCTGAGTTTATCTACTATATAATCTATCTGTCTTATAGGCCCTTCTTTGGCCCCATATTCAAACAACCTTTTATGATACGTATAAGTCCATTTGCCTTCGTCCGGATTTATCCAGTGATCGTGAATTCCCATCACGACTTCCTGCCGATATATTTCTAAATCCTCTAAAGAACCGGGAAAAGCGCGGTGTATGCGGGGCTCGCCCATTGGCTCATTTACAACCATTATCATTGTGCAATCCTTGCTCGGGGGGTCATCTTTTTTGTCGTATTCGGTTTTTATATTTAGACCCTTATCCCATGTCTCAATTACCGCCTTTTCCCAAACCTCCGGCAGCGTCTTTCCCTCGGCTATTAAAACTGGTATGCTCATATTAAAATTATTCCTCTCGAAAAAAATACCAAAAAGCTATAATATAACTATCTTGCCTTCGACTTTATCGTTTATTTCCAAAAATCCATATGAATTATAAGGGGCAAACACGGTATCGGTCGGACTGCCGGGATTAAAAAATAATGTCTTTCCTATCCTTTCATTGAATGCAGTATGCGAATGGCCGAATACTATAACATCAATTCCGGAGTCAAATTCTGATTTCGTTACTTTAATCAGGCCGCTTGGGGATCCGTATCCGTGAATAAGCCCTATTCTGAAATCGCCGGCTTTTATTACTTCTTTCACAGGTAGTGCATTTTTAACGTCCACCGTATCCATATTGCCGAACACCGCTTTTACAGGCGCAAGTTTGCGCAATTTTTCTAAAACGGCGATCTCTACAAAATCCCCAGCATGAAGTATAAGATCGACGCCGGCAAATTCCTCATAAATTGACTTTGGCAAATCGAGCGCCGCCTTAGGTATATGTGTGTCCGAAAGCACGCCTATTTTCATACTATCAGCTCGTATTTCTTGTAAAGCCTGAACAAAGAATTAAGCGAGTTCGACTTCCATACCCATATATGTTTCTCCTTCGCCAATAAAAGGGCATTGGAATCTATTCCGCCTAAAGCCACTAATATTTTTCTTTTTGCATTTTTGAACCTATTATGGCTCAATTGTATAAGGTCGATCACATCGGTTTCTTCTGCCTTGTTGTGTTTAATATTGCATATCCAATATTTGTTGCCTTCTTCACAAGCAAGATAATTCTTATCTATGCCGTATTTAATGACTTCTATTTTAAAAAACTTCGGCAGTTTACGGAGCCTATTATTTATTTCTACTATCTCACCGTCGAAGCTGTAAAAAAGCTCCTTTACCCTTTCACCAACGCCTTTATTATATTCGATTAAATAATTTTCTACGTCATTCTCTACCAACTTCTTGAATTCACTTGACCAATCCAGGAAATTATCTATAATCGCTTTTTTCTTCATAAAATACACAGTTTTAAGCCAAAAACTAAAAACCCTATCCTGGATCGTGTAAAATATTCCGCATTTATAAACTACATCGATCTCTATCAAATGCTCCAAATTCTTCGATAAGTCTCTCCCTTTAAAATAAGCGGCTATATCCTTAATCCTATTTGCACCGTTTGCCAGCGCAAAAAGTATATTTAAATAATTTTTTCTTTGGTCTTTATCAAATAAAAAGTGTATATTATTCATGAAATGCTTGTGCAATGTTCCGTTCTCATTAAACATTAAATCCTCCAGAACATCTTTAATCAGCTCTACATTTACGCGCTCGCAATTACTCGACTCTTTATAATATTTTAATCTTTTCGATACCATATCGAGATAAAAAGGATTGCTGTCCGTCACATTCAAAAAATAATCCGAATAATAATCGCTTATATTTAAAGGCGCGATTTTTTCTTTTATAAACTCCCTTGCTGTTTTCGAGTCAAATCCCGAGACCTCAATTATTTCGAAATTTCCGAATAACAACGATAATTTCTCCGAAAGTATTTTTCTTATTTTATTTCTTTGAGAACTTGACACTATATACATGGTATTCTTCTGTATCATTATTATTCTGCCGAGGTGAAGAAACGCATTTTTAATATTAAAATTTTCCAGATTATGGAATTCGTCCAAAATGACAATGCACGGCCTGTTTGTCTCTTCTTTAAATACGGAAGTTAGATCGAGCAGCTGCCTGTATGCTTGATTGTATGATCTAGTAGAAATATCCTGATATATTTTTTTAATTGCTTGGGCTGTGCACGGTATAATTGCCTCGGCTTGTCTTGTAAGCGATTCGATATCAATAGATACATCTTTATTTATAGATAGAAAGAAATTATATAGAAGATTTGCTATAAATTTATCGGTAAACGAAGGGAATGGTTCTTCGCAAACTTCTATATATATGGGAATTATCGAACTATCTTTTAGACTCTTAAGAAAATATCTTAATATCGATGTCTTCCCGGAAAACATTTGCCCTGTAAGGGCGACATTTTGCCTATAACCTGATTTAAGGGCGTCGACCCTTTTATTAAGCAATTCAAGTATTTTTGTTCTTCCAAAAAAATCTTTAGATGATACGGGTTCTGTAAACATTTCTAATGATTTATAGTGTAGCCCCTCGGCCTCGCCAGCTCCGCTGGCAGGGCTGAGGCTCCCTCCCGAGCAGAAAAACAATATTGCATTCATCCCGCGGGCTAAAGCCCGGGGATTTCTGCGAGGGGTTAAATAAGAAATTTGTTTTTTGGCAATGTGGTATTTGATTCTTCCTTAGTAACACAATATGCCATTGTATCATAATATTTGTGATATCATATCAAAAAATAGTACAAATATAACATTATATACTAGGGGTAACTGGAGCGGGCGAGTCCGCCTTAGTAAGCACTTTTGCATACATATGGCGGGAGGAAGCTATCCGTTATTTTATACTTGGAGCGGGCGAGCGGAATCGAACCGCCATAGCTAGCTTGGGAAGCTAGTATTCTACCACTGAACTACGCCCGCATTATAATATCAAAAATCAAATATATCCGCCTATATTACATAGAAATACAACTCATGGCGGATCCGCCGAAACGTAACGCGCAACGGCGGAAAATATCAAAAATACATATAAAAATGTAAAAATATTTTTGGTTTTTGGTCTGCCTGCCTGCCGGCAAGGCAGGTGTTTTTGATTTTTGGTCTTTGATATTTGGTTTAAAAACTGGTTATCCTCTTAAAATCGCACTTATAACTTACACTCTAATTTTCTATAATTCCGGTTTTGGAAAATCATCCCGAGCGGTTTTTATATACAATAATCCGCAAGAGGCAATACAGTCGCATAAGTTATGTGCTCATTTAAGATCCCTCGTCTCCTATAGTATACGCATGCGGCTCGGGATTACCTGCCTGCCGGTAGGCAGGAATTCGCACATTCGAAGAAGAATTTCAATGAAGATAGACTTATGAAAAATTAACATTTTTCATAAGTCTAGTGCTCATTTAAGAAGCTAGTATTCTACCACTGTCCGCCTAATCCATACCATAAGCTATTCATGGCGGATCCGCCATACGTTGTGTATAGTCTAGAATAGGCGGAAACTACGCCCGCATTATAATATCAAAAATAAAATATATCCGCCTATATTACATAGAAATACAACTCATGGCGGATCCGCCGAAACGTAACGCGCAACGGCGGAAAATATCAAAAATACATATAAAAATGTAAAAATATTTTTGGTTTTTGGTCTGTGTTTTTGATTTTTGGTCTTTGATATTTGGTTTAAAAACTGGTTATCCGCTTAAATTCGTTATATCGTGTATTTATATCGCGCATGCTTAATTTAAGGAGCCTCTTAACGCTAAAGTCTTCGACGGTAAACGACGCCATAATGCTGCCATAAATCATGCTTTTTCTTATATGTTCCTTATTTATTATTTTAACGGAACTAAGATACCCTATCATGCCGCCTGCAAATGCATCACCTGCCCCTGTCGGATCCTTTATTGTCTCTAATAAATATGCCGGTGCGTAAAAACAAAATCTTTTTGAAAAAAACAAAACGCCGTGTTCGCCCTTTTTAATGACTACGCACGGCGCTCCGTGAGACATTATAAAATTTGCCGCCTTTTTCATATTTGTTTCGCCCGATAATTGCCTTGCCTCGCTTTCGTTTACGAGAAAAATGTCTATATTTTTAACTAATTTTAATATGGGCCCCCTTTTCTTATCTATCCAATAATTCATCGTATCGCATATGATAATCTCGGGCCTTTTTATCTGCGACAAAACTTCTTTCTGCAAATCTGGATCAATATTTGCAAGAAATATATATTTTGATCCTTTGTAATAATCCGGTATAACGGGTTTAAAGCTGCCAAAAACATTTAAATATGTATAAATTGTTTTCGGCAAATTTAAATCATAGTTATAATCGCCCTTCCATCTGAAAGTTTGCCCCTCTCTTATTTGGAGGCCGTCTATATTTATTTTTCTCGACCTAAATAAACCGATATATTTCTTTGGAAAATCTTTCCCGACAACTGATACTATATTTATATATTTACTGAAAAAAGAGGCGCTTATGGATGAGTAAGTTGCGGAACCTCCGAGAATAGATTCTCTTTTGCCAAACGGCGTCTCTATCGAATCCATTGCCACTGAACCTACGATTAATATGCTGTTATTATTATTCATTTGCGTTCTGTAATTTTTATCGGGCAATATGCCCCGCACATTGTGCATATATCTTCCTGTGACGGCTTTGACATCTTCCTGTACTCGCTAGGTTTTCCGGGGTCCAGCGACAACTCGAATTGTTTTTTCCAATCACGTTTTTTTCTGGCTTTAGATATCTCTATATCCTGTTTTAACAGGCTTTTATTTCCTTTGGCAATGTCCGCCGCATGAGCCGCTATTTTTGAAGCAATTAGCCCCTCCCTTACGTCATCTATCGTAGGAAGACGCAAATGCTCTGAAGGCGTAACATAACACAAGAAATCCGCGCCGTAAAAAGCGGCCAACGCCCCGCCTATTGCGGATGTAATGTGGTCGTAGCCCGGAGCGACATCAACTACAAGCGGGCCAAGCACATAAAAGGGTGCTCCGTTACATATATTTTTTTCAAGCTCAACATTCCTTTTTATCTGATTCAGAGGAACGTGGCCCGGGCCTTCTATCATCGTCTGGACTCCTTTTTTTAAAGCGATTTTCTGCAATTCTCCTAAATTTTCTAATTCTGCAATCTGCGCGCTATCCGTCGCATCAGCCACTGCACCCGGCCTCATACCGTCTCCGAGGCTTAAAGTAATATCGAATTCTCGCGCAATATCCAAAACTTCATCGAATCTGGAATAATAAGGATTTTCTTTTTTGTGCAAACGCATCCATTCGTATAAAATTGCCCCGCCGCGGCTTACGATATCTATTATTCTTTTTGATTTTTTAAGAATTCTTATCGTGTCTTTTGTTATACCCGCGTGTATAGTGAAAAAATCCACCCCTTCTTTCGCCTGAGTCCTTAAAACTTCGATCATGTCAAATTCCTTAATAGCATGTATATTATTGTTAGCTTTAACCGAAACCTCATAGATAGGCACTGTTCCTACGGGTATAATCGATAAATCCAATATTTTTCTTCTCGTCTCACTAATATTGCGCCCGCATGATAAGTCCATAATCGTATCCGCGCCCAAACATACGGAAAGTTCTAGTTTTTTAATTTCGTTATCGGTATCGGAAGAATCAGGTGAGGTGCCTATGTTGACGTTAACTTTTGTTCTTAAATTCTTGCCTATACCGCAGGGTTTTGATACGCGGCGGATTTTATTCTTTGGTATGATAAGATGACCTTTAGACACAGATTTAAGTAATTCTTTAGACGATATTTCTTCATTTTTCGCTATATCTTTTATTAATCTATTTTGGATGCCTTTTTTTGCTTCTTCAATGAGTGTCATATTAATTATTTTTTACTAATTTCGCGATGGCACGAACCATCGCTACGCCATCCGCCCCATAAGACATAATTTTATCTTTATTGGAAAAATTGACTCCGCCTATTGCAACAAGCGGAAGTCTTGACGCTTTTTTTATCCGATTTATGATTTTTATACCCTTTGGCTTGATAAAATCCTTAGTGGGCGTTTTGTATATGGGCCCTATGCTTATGTAACTAACTCTCTCACTTTTGGCGATTTTTGCCTGATGGGAATTTCTTACGGTTTTGCCTATTATAAAACTATTATCGAGCATCTTTTTTAAAAGCCTTACAGGCATATCGCCTGTTCCTACATGAATACCGCAGCAATCCGAGGCAAATGCAACATCAGCCCTGTCATTTATAAATATGGGGATCTTGCTTTTTCTTTTTATATGTTTAACCTTTTTTATCAAATCTATGCTTTTTACGTTTTTCCGTCTAATCTGTATACTTGTAACGCCTTTTTCTCTTATAAGATATTCAGGCAGGGCATCTCTATCCAGAATCGCGCAGATTTTTAAACTTAATAACAGCTCTTTTCTCGATGTCATATAATTTAAATCTTATCTTTTTGAATTCATCGGCAAGTTTCGCATCCGTTAATTTCGTCACTTCTTCCAATACCCTGAAAGATTCCTCAACCCTTTTGATATTCGCAGAAAAAACATCTAAAATGCCCTTTCTTACCCCTTCATTTTCCAGCGTCTCTTTGCCTACATCAGCCCTCGAATCCCTCGCATATATAGGATGACAACTGATGGATAACTTTTCTGACAATTTAGTTAACTTATGCCTTAATAATTTAAACGCCTTTGTTATTCTTCTGTCAGAAATAACAAATCTTGCAATATCTTCGCAGACCCTCAATCCTTCTCTTGACCTATTAAGGTTGGCATCGATGATTCGTAAATAAGAAGGCTTCATTTCATTTGAAATGACTTTGCTATAGCGTGTTTTTAATTTTATTTATAATATTGGTTGTGGCTTTGCCCTCGACAAAGGGTATTATCGCAACTTTTCCTTTTATATTTTTAACGATATCTCTTCCTACCACATTTTGTTCTTCCCAATCCCCGCCTTTAGCGAGAACATCGGGCAATATATATTTTATAAGAGCCAAAGGCGTTTCCTCTTCGAAAATGGTAACATAATCCACGGACTCAAGCGCAGCAACTATACCGGCTCTATCTTTTTCGTCTATGACGGGCCTCTTCTGCCCCTTAATTTTTCTAACCGATTCGTCGCTATTCAACCCAACCACCAATATATCGCCTTCTTTTTTGGCCTTTTCCAGGTAACTAACGTGGCCATAGTGAATGATATCAAAACAACCATTCGTAAAAACTATTTTTTTTCCTTGTTTTTTAAATTCGTCCAATATGGATTTCAACTCTTTTTTTGACTTTATTTTATCTTCCATCATAGCTTGGCCATTTCTTCCTCGATTATTTCGCATAATATATGAATAATCATAATATGCAATTCCTGTATGCGCGGGGTATCCTTCGACGGTGCAATCAATGATAAATCCGCAATCTTAGACAATTCGCCTCCGTCCATTCCCGTAAGGGCTATTGTTTTTAACTTTGATTCTTTGGCTTTTTTTACAGCCTCAATCACATTTTTGGCGCTCCCGCTGGTAGATATGCCTATTGCTATATCTCCCGGAACCGAAAGCGCTTCAATCTGCCGTTTAAAACTTTCGTCGTAAGAATAATCATTTGAAATCGCCGTTAAGATTGATGCATTCGTAGTCAGGCTTATAGCCGGGTACCCCTTTCTTTCTTTTTTAAAACGCCCCACGAGTTCCGCGGCCATGTGCTGGGCATCTGCCGCGCTTCCTCCGTTTCCGAAAACAATAACCTTTTTCCCGTTTTTTAAAGACCTGATAATTTCTTCCGCTATCCGCTCGATCTTCTCTACGTAAACGGGCCCTGATAGCGCTCTTTTAGACGCGATGCCGTCATCTATTATTCTTTTTATTATCTCTTTCATTAGCCAAAAAATACCTTTGCTATTTCATAAAGTTTCATGTCTACAGTCTTTAATTTCCCGACCGCTTTTGAGAGCGGAACGCTGATTATGTCATTGCCTGACAGGCTTGCCATCCGGCCGAATTTTTTTGCCTTTACGAGCTCCACTGCCTTAATTCCGTATCTTGTAGCCAATACGCGATCAAATGCTGTCGGAGTTCCGCCTCTCTGTATATGGCCTAATACTGTAACCCTTGTTTCAAAACCGGTCATTTTTTCGATATTATCCGTTAACGCCTGACCTATGCCGCCCAGCAAGACATGTCCGAAAGCATCTTTTTTTTCTGTTTTTAAAATCAATTTTTCTTCTTTTAACTTTGCCCCTTCTGCAACAACAATGATGCTGAAACCCTTGCCTCTTTTCTTTCTTTTCTTTAAAATTTCACAGACTTCTTTTAAATCTATCGGTTTTTCCGGTATCAATATTACATCTGCACCCGCTGCAATGCCCGCATATGTCGCAATCCATCCCGCGTGTCTGCCCATCACTTCAACAACCATAATCCTGTGATGACTCTCCGCCGTAGTATGCAGCCTATCTATGGCCTCAGTAGCTATGTTTACAGCGGTATCGAAACCAAACGTGAAATCAGTAGCCGAAAGGTCATTATCTATGGTTTTGGGTATCCCTACAATTTTAATTCCCATTTCGGATAATTTGTTTGCAACACCAAGCGTATCTTCTCCGCCTACCACAACTAAACAATATAGGTTTAACTTTTTATAATTAGTCAGAACTTTCTTGACATTCTTTTCTTCCTTGAATGGATTTGTTCTTGAAGTACCAAGTATAGTGCCTCCCCTGGGCAATATCCCGGATACCGAATCCATATTTAATTCCATCACATCATTTTCAATCAATCCTTGCCAGCCGTTTTTTATACCTATGCATGAAAATTTTTCCAGTAATGCCTTGCGCACCACCGCTCTTATTGTCGGATTTAACCCCGGACAATCTCCGCCTCCCGTCAATATCCCGATTATTTTTTTCATTTGAGTATTTTCCTCCTATTTTAATTTACAGCCCTTCACGAGAACCGCTTAAGGCTATTAATTACAAAGATTTTTATCGTCTAACTTTAATCTGTGTAATCTGATATTTAATCTCTGTAATCATAAAATAAGTAATTTCATGAATCCTATTAATTTAATCGGCTTTAGTGCTCCAATCCCTAAACGGCATATGCCTTGATGTCTCCTTAGGCTCGATTATCTCATCCTTATCTGTTCTATGTAAAAGTTTCGCAATGTGTATTCTCACGTTTATAGATTCCTCTATACCGAGCATTTCTAAAAGCCTTTCTTTAATCATGGACTGAATCTTGCTCGTGGTTTCTGGTATGTTTGCATCCGAAAAAAGCGTAGCCCTGCTGACTACGCTAATTCCCTTTTTATTTGCCGTAACAGTTGATTTCAACTCTTTTACATAGGGTATCTGTTTAACTATCTTTCTTATAAAGTCCTCAATCGCATTAAGCGAAATAACAACTTGTCCGTCGGGATTTTCAAAAGCAATTGTCTTCTCGCGCTGCATTTTTCCAAAACTTATCTGCGCAGACAAAATACCGATAAGGACGAATAATACCCCCACTATCCCCATCGTTAACTTCAGGTTGTGATTATTATAGACATAATTTAGACCCGAGGAAATCTGATCGAAAGTAAATATATTAGAAGCTAAAACTATCAATAAACCTCCGACTATTAGATAAAGACAAAGATATAACAACACTACAAAAATTCTTAATATATTCATTTATACCTCCGTTTTTTATTTTTATACGATACTTAAAAACGCAAACTATCCCTTTTCCTCAAGCATGCTTTCGACAAAATCCGTAGCGAATTTTCCGCGCAAAAAATACTGATTATTAAGTACGCGTTTATGAAAAGATATCGTCGTGTTTATAGGCTCTATTACCATTTCATCAAGCGCCCTTTGCATGACGCTAATAGCTTCGCGCCTTGTTTGTCCGTAAGAAATAAGTTTTGCAATCATCGAATCATAGTAAGGTGAAATTTCATAACCATGATATGCGTGTGTATCTACCCTTATACCCCTTCCTCCCGGAACATTAAACTCTAATATTTTTCCGGGAGACGGCCTAAAATCGTTATCAACATCTTCCGCGTTTATTCTGCATTCTATGGAATGTCCTTCAAATTTCACGTCTTCCTGTTTCAAATCAAGTTTTTCGCCCGTTGCTATTTTTATCTGGGCTTTTATCATATCTATACCTGTAACCATTTCTGTAACAGGGTGCTCTACCTGTATCCTTGTATTCATTTCCATGAAATAATAATTTTCGTCTTTATCTAATAAAAATTCTATTGTGCCTGCGTTCACATAGTTAGCTGCCCTGGCGCCTCTTATTGCAAGGTCACCTATTTTTTTTCTTAATTTATTAGAAAGCTCCGGTGAAGGAGATTCTTCGATTAATTTCTGGTGGCGCCTCTGAATAGTGCAATCCCTTTCCCCCAAATGTATAGTGTGACCGTATTGGTCCGCTAAAATCTGAAATTCAATATGCCTGGGTTTTTCAATATATTTTTCGATATAAACATCGGGGTTGCCGAATGCCGCCTCTGCTTCGCTCTGTGCTGTGAGATATGCGCTTACAAGCCTGACATCATTGTGGCAAACCCTCATTCCTTTTCCTCCGCCGCCGGCCGATGCTTTGATTATTACCGGATACTGCAATTTTTTCGCTATCTTCAATGCTTCCTCTTTAGTTTTTACTACTGTTTTTGAACCGGGCACAATCGGCAAACCTGCTTTCCGCATCATTTCCTTCGCCTGCATTTTATCTCCCATGAGACGTATATTCTCGGGGGTAGGGCCTATAAATTTAATCTGGCAGGATTCGCATATTTCTGCAAAATGCGCGTCTTCGGCTAAGAATCCGTATCCCGGGTGTATTGCTTCTACATCCGCTATTTCTGCAGCACTAATAATATTGGGTATATTCAAATAACTCGAACTCGCTTGCGCTTTTCCGATACAAATAGCCTCATCCGCATACTTCGTATGAAGACTATTTTCATCGGCTTCCGAATATATGGCAACTGTTCTTATTCCAAGTTCTTTACAAGCCCTTATTATCCGAACAGCTATCTCTCCTCTATTCGCTATCAATATCTTGCTGAACATGTTATTAGTTTTAAGGAGAGCACTGAAAAATTCTTAAAAACCATATCAGTGCTCTCTGATTACACACCTGCCTGCCCTCGGCTTCCCTCGGCTTCGCCGAGAGGCGAGCGCCGAGAGGCGAGCTGCAGGCAGGGATTATTTAAGATTACAGAGATTGCTGCATCGTTTAGACCCCTCCTTTAGATGTATTAGGAGGGTCTATCCTTTCTGGATTAGGATTTTTTCAGCAATCTCTTAAGTTCTACAATTTAAACTCAGGGTTCTACGAGAAACAGGACCTGGCCGAATTCTATAGGCTCTCCGTTTTCCACAAGAACATCGGCTATTTTCCCGCTTACCTCAGATTTAATCTCATTCATGAGTTTCATCGCTTCTATGATGCACAATACATCGCCTTCCTTTATAGTATCCCCGATCTCAACAAGCGGAGATGCGTCGGGCGCGGGAGCTCTATAAAACGTTCCAACTATAGGGGATTTTATTTCTATAAGCTTTTTTGCTTCCTGTTTGGTCTCGGGCTTTTTCTCTCCCATCGGCTCTGTTATCTGCTTAACGGGTTTTTCTTCCTGCATCTCTACATAACCGACAGAACCTTTCTTTAAATGCACCCTTACCCCTTCTTCCTCTATATCAATCTCTGTTAAACCATGTTTTTCCATTAACTCTATCATTTCCTCGATTCTTTTTTTATTCATCGATCTGCTCCTACATAATTTTTGATATTTGATATTTGATATTTGATATTTGATATTTGATATTTGATATTATATTCATACCCTATTAACATACTCTTCTGTCCGCGTATCTATTCTTACAACATCGCCCTGATTAATGAAAAGAGGGACTTTTACAATAGCGCCTGTTTCGAGCGTTGCATTTTTCGAACCGCCTTTAGCCGTATCACCTTTCAATCCGGGCTCCGTATATGTAACAACTAAATCAACAAAAATGGGTCTTTCAACGCCGACTACTTTACCTTCGTAAAATCCTATGGTCACCTCGGCGTTTTCCTTTAAAAATTTAACAGCGTTTCCGAGCAAATCCTTGGACAACTCAAACTGTTCATAGCTTGCCTTGTCCATAAAATGGTAATTATTGCCTTCACCATAAAGATATTGCATAGTTTTTTTCTCGATATACGCTTCCTCGTAAGTGGCGTCAGGGTCAAGGTTTATCTCGCTGACTAGTCCTGTATTAATATTTCTCAATTTTGTCTTTACAGTCGCGCCTCTTTGCGCAGTCCTTTTATGCTGTGTAAACAAGACCACGCAAAGTTCACCGTCCATAATAATGCATTGACCGTTTGAAAATTGCTTTGGCGTAATCATCTCGTCAATACCTCGCATCCCTGTTTCTTTACAAGCACCATATCCTCTATTCTTACGCCTCCGATCCCCTTAATATAGAGGCCTGGCTCAATCGTACAAACCATTCCGCTTCTTAAAACCTTCTTGTTTTTTTCGGATAATTTCGGCGCTTCATGAATCTTTAAACCGACACCGTGACCCAACGAATGAAGAATATATCTCTTTAATTTTTTTGACCTGATATAGTCGTGTACAGACTTTACAAGGTCGGAAATCCGCGCGCCCTCTTTTACCTTATTTATAGCTTTAATCTGGGCTTCTTTTACTACGTTATATATTTTTTTTAATTTACGATTAATCCTGCCTATTATGAATGTTCTTGTCAGATCAGAATGATATCCTTTATATACAACGCCGAAATCCACTACTACGATATCATTATCTCTTATAATCCTATTTGTTAATTTAGCGTGAGGCTTGGCGGCATTAGGGCCGCTTGCCACTATGGTCTTGAAAGACCTTTTCAGTTTCTTCTTCTTTATAATGTATTCAATTTTTTTCGCGATATCTTTTTCTCTAGCGCCGGGCTTTAAATCGCGGGATATCGTTTCAAATATGTCTTTTGTTATTAAGGCAGCTCTTTTAATTAGCCGTATTTCTTTGTTATATTTTATAATAGACAATCTTTTCACTTATTTAATCAATTTCATTGCTGCCTCTAATCCCAATATATAGCTCATCTTTCCGAAACCCGATATCTGGCCTTTGGCTACGGGCGCGACCAATGAAATATGCCTGAATTCTTCTCTCGCATATATATTTGAAAGGTGAACTTCAACAACAGGTATGCCGCATGCGCTTATGGAATCCCGTAAAGCTACGCTCGTATGTGTATAAGCCGCTGGATTTATTAAAATTGCTCCGAAACCTTTTTTCTTCGATTCGCCGATCTTATCGACTATCTCTCCCTCATGGTTTGACTGAAAAGTTTCAAGTTTAACGCCTTTGGACTTTGCGATTTTTTCCAAATCCTTATTGATCTCGTTGATTGTAACCTTGCCGTAAATATCAACTTCTCGTTTGCCTAATAGATTCAGGTTCGGGCCATGAATTACCAATATTTTCTTCATAAGGTTCTCCGTTTTACGATATGCTTACACATAAAAGCGAAAATTCCCATACCGGAACACGCGTTTTAAAACACAAAATATATTTTTTGTGCTCTTGTAAGCACTGCTAATTGCCCGGTTTTGTGTCATTGTGGCTATGTTTTTGCGGTTCTGGCTGCTCGGCTTCATCTATCAGCATAACCGGTATGCCGCCCCTTATCGGATAACGCAAACCGCATTTTGTGCACACAATCTTTTCGCCTTCGAGCCTGATATCGGCCTTGCATGCGGGGCACGCCAGTATATCTAACAACTCCTTATCTATCATATGTTAGCCTCCAATTAATTCTGAAATTTTTTCTCATTCTTTACTTTTAACTTTTTACTTGTACTTTTGACTTTTTACTTTCCTGCCTGCCCACGGCTTCGCCGTGAGGCGAGCCGGCAGGCAGGTGACTTTTGACTTTAAACGATTTAGTGGTTATTGATTCCCTTTATTTTCACATGTCTAAATTGAGGGCTGCCTAGATATATTATACCACCTACTAAGCTTATCAAAAATAGAATTGCAAATAACAAAATACTTATGCTGAAAGCCTTGTCGAATCCTATGATCGGACCGAATAATATAACAATAGCGCTCTCTCTTAGCCCTAATCCGCCTACCGAAGGCAGCATGCTTATTGCGCTTACAATAGGCATAATTAAAAAAATGGACTTTAACGGCATTCCGGCATTGACAGATTTAGCCAATATGTATATTACATTAAAATAAATTGCCTGCGCAATCATTGAAATTAAGAGAGTCTTAAAAATTACATCTTTTTTATTTCTATAATTATGTACGATATCATATAATTTCGCTAGCTTTTCTCCCAGGTTAACAAAGGTTATCTTCTTTAATACGCGTGAGACATATCCCGCCATTTTTGCATTCAATGATATAATCGCTAAAAAAAAGCAAAGTATAATAAAAATAAATACAGATTTTTTAACCACTGCGTTAGAAACAGCTTCCCAGCTCGATATTAATGCTATCAATGCGATAAAGGCGAAAGAAAATAAACCAAATAAGCGATCCATAAATATGGATACATAGGATTTTGCTTTTTCCTTTGTGAGCATGCCTGAATAATATGCCTTTATAATATCGCCGCCGACCGCCGAAGGCATGAAATTATTGAAGAAATAACCTATATAATTTAATTCCATCAATCTCATTATGGGGACTCTGATATTCTCTCCCATAAATATTACGTCGAGCCTGAAAGTAACAAAGAAAATATTTATACAAAATAATAAAAATGCGGCAAATAACAACAAAAGATTGGTGCTTTTAAGGACGTTTAAGATATCATTATACTTTCCTCTCATGAGCCACAATAAAACCGCTATAAGCGAGAGGCTTACGGAGAATCTGATCGCGCTTCCTAATTTTTTTTCCATATAATTCGGTAATATAACATAATATTATTACTAAGTAAAGCGCTAATATGGCCTATTTTCGATGTTCCATTATACATCTTTATTGAAGCACGGATGATCGCAGATTGCCTACCTGCCGGCAGGCAGGCGTGTCATACAGCTCTCTTTCACAGATGATCACAGATGCGCTATGGGCTGTGAGCTGTGGGCTATGAGCTAGCGCATAGCACAACAATGGGTTATACGCTGCGCTAATCTGTGCATGGAAAAAATAATGATTTGATTATTATGAAGAAGGTTATGTTACAGGCTAGAACTTATCTATTTCTACTTTCCCAGTCATTGTTGAATTCATCATCATTCACATAGCTTTTTAAAGGCGGTTGAATAGCACATGTATTTTTGATGCGATAAATATTTTCTTTATTATTAGAATCATTACATATTTTTACAGACTTCAAACATACTAAACTTAAAAGAAATATTAAAGAAAATATTACATAACCAGTATTAATTTTTCTTGCGGGTTTTGTGGTACACCGCATGTGGACACCTGTTTCAATAGATCCTCGAAGGTATTCGCCGGCAATATCCGCAGCATCATGTGGAGAATCTGCTTCTGTTATAATTTCTATTAACGTTTTATATTCCATAATTTAGTTCTGACTTTCCAAATAACTAACATATATTAACATAAAATTTTTTATTTGTCAATAATGAATTATCTACCTATTTCATAACTAACATCATTGAGAGAACGGCGATTACGAAAGGACGAGGGATGAGGGACGAGGGACGAGGAACGAGGGACGAAGGATGAGGGACGAAGGACGATAAGGAAATAGCGCTCCTTATCGTCCATCGTCCTTTCTCTATCCAATAAACGGTGTTACGAAAGGACGAGGGATGAGGGACGAGGGACGAGGAACGAAGGATGAGGGGCGAAGGAC
>Ga0315295_10001630_pt1 | contig 19194 bp, 18 predicted proteins | sample YL17G14_0_MG_FD_204453 | JGI IMG/M metagenome (GOLD analysis project Ga0315295, IMG submission 204453) | Sediment microbial communities from Yellowstone Lake, YNP, Wyoming, USA - YL17G14_0 | ecosystem: Environmental > Aquatic > Freshwater > Lake > Sediment | place: USA: Wyoming | collected... | reverse complement strand
TTTCCCTGTCAGGAGACAGACTGGACCCAAACAGCATCACTCGCTTCGCGTGGTACTTGGCGGCTATTTCTTTAATTATCTGTCTGTCCCTATCGGCAATCATGCGCCCATTATATCATGTCTTGACGGGATTGGTATTCATTTTCCGTGCTAACAGTAATTAGCCTGGTCTATGATTGACCTTTAGTAAATCTCTTTTGAGTCCATATATCCCAAGTGAGCCACTGCCAATTCTTCGCGTGATTATTACATTCAACCCGACTTCGACGCGCGGATTTTTTAGTATTGTCGAGACTTGATAAGAAATGTGCCTCCAAAGGGATAGAAATTCTCCTGGAAATTTTGGGGGGAACCTCCCGGAAACTCCTTCTCATGACTTCCTCCAGAAGGCTAGAGGTTAGGATGATAGGTTTACTTGGCCCCGGAGAGAAACGGCAATTAAAAAATACTCTTGTGCGAATGGGTAGTCAAGGGGAAATAAGAATTGCTTTTTCACAACCCCAAATGCTTTTCTAAGCTCCAAAACAGCCTCTTTTTTCTGATACAAATTCAAAAATTCTAATAGTCGCCCTAGTCCGACCCGGATTAAGAACTTCGTCTTCTTCGCTCCGACAAGACTTGAAGCACCTCCTCGGTGCGTGAGACCCAACCGAATTTGAGGGCAAAATTCTTGAGGGTCGCATCGTGCAAGTCCGGCAAGTATGAGGAAACGGCATCGGAGACCAGGGTTGTCTTGTAGCCGTGATGGAATGCCTCCCGTCCTGTCTCTTCGACGCAAATCTGGGTAACCGTGCCGGTAATGATCAACGATTCGACACCCAGCGAGCGCAGAATGTCTTCGAGATTGGTGTTATGGAATGCTCCATACCCATACTTGTCCACCACATAGTCGCCGGGCTGGGGATAGATCTCGTCAATCACGTCGGCGCAGTCGAGGGTGCGCTTCACGTCGGCATAGAAGCGTTTATGACCGCGCTGACACGCGTGGACAGGTGGCTCCAGCTGCGGCGTCCATTCCCACACCAGAGTCCGGCAAGGACCCGCCAGATAGCGCGTGTAGATAATCGGAATGGACGCCTCCCGGCAGAAGGCGATCAGCCGCCGATGTTGAAGAATAGTCGCCCGGGCCTCGGGCACTTCCAAGGGGGCTCCCTCGCGCACAAAGTCATTCTGCATATCGACAATTATCAAGGCGGGATTCGCCCATCGATCTACAGCCATTTTCCCTCCCTCGCGCATACCACCACGCGGTCTGGAGTTCTCAGAAGGACATCCAATAAAGTAAAAAAGGGGAGACCCAACGGGGTCAATCCAGCCCGCAGAAACGCAGGATATTGCCTCCCAGCATCAAGGCCATCTCTTCCTCCGCGAGGCGCGGCATCCCCAGACGATCTGCTTCCTCATTCATCGTCAGGAACTTGGGCAGCAGCGTGTCCAGATTCTCAAAACAAGGATAGTCTGTTCCCCAGCAGACCTGCGTGAGGGGGACCCCCCAGCGCTTGCAGCGGATGATGAACCGGTACATCTCCTCGCGCGTCAACACGCTGTTTGTAAAACTGACATCCATATGGAAGTTGGGATGGCGTCCGACCAGGTCGATGCATTCGTCCAGCCAGGGCAGCCCGGCATGGGCGACGACAATCTTGAGGTCGGGGAACGCCCTTCCGGCGGCGTCGAGCAACCAGGGACGGCCTAGCCCGTAGGGTGCGTAGCGCGCCGGTGTCGAAGCCTGGTGAACGATCACCGGAATCCCCATTTCGAGGGCTTTCTTGAAAATTGGGAACGCTAATTTTTCATCGTCGGGGGAGTAGTGATCGTACATGGGATACAGTTTCAGGCCGGTCAGCTTGAGGTCCACGATCATCCGTTCCATCTCGTGAATCGCCGCCTCAACCCCGCGGTAACGTGGATTCACCGCGCCGAAACCGATGAACTTGTCAGGATATAACCGGACGAGGGCCGCGATATAGTCATTTCCTTTGTCAATATTGATCTCGCCGCCGATGCCCGTAAAGTTTGCCGGGTCCGTTGTCCCCCGGATCCCATACGGTGTATAGTCCGATGGGGCAATGGCCAAAATCACGGTTTTTTCAACGCCAACCTTTTGGTGCTGGGCGATGGAAGCAACGGGATCAATTGGGCCGAACAACCACTGGCAGGCGCGCCAGTCACCCTCCGTCGGCAAATGGTCAGAAGGCAGGAGCCCCATGGCGACAAAGGTCCCGCGGCACAGATCCTGGAGGAACCGCCGGCTGTCCTCTTTGCTGCCGGCGCCCAGGATATGGGTATGGGAGTCTACGATCTGCATGAATGGTCCTCCTAAGTGGATGTTTTCTCAGGCTGGAGCTGTTCTCTCAGCTCCTTGATGACCTGGTCCGACGTCTTCAACCGGGCGAATTTGCGCCCCCAGATATCGAACACGGCCTCGAGGATGTTGGGCCAGATCGTGGTGATGCAATCGGTCAGGGCCGTGACGCGATAGTCGCGGATCGAAGCGCTGAAAAGGGTGGCGTTGACGCAGATGTCGGCCATGATGCCGGTGATGATCAGGTAGCGGATATCCTGGCCGCGCAATGCCAGATCCAGGTTTGTCCCGTAGAACTTGTCCACACTGAAACCCTGGACCACCAACTCGCCGGGCAGCGGTTTGAGCTCGTCGATCGTATCGGGCGATTCCGGACCCTTGGTCCCTACGATGCAATTGCCCGAGCGGTGACCCCAGCCCGTGGGTTCACCGGGTACGGGGGTCATATGCTCCGGTCCAAACGGGTCCTTGCGCAGGGTGGGAACCTCCGGCGCGGCGACGAACTCGGTAAAGATGACGGGGATTTTGACTCCGCGGCAAAAATCCACCATCTTCTTAATGGGCGGGAGAACGTCCCAGGCTGCCGAAACCAGCATCGACGCCTCGGGGTCCATAAAACCGCGCTGCATATCGATCACGAGGAGCGCGGTCCGCTTTGGCTCCACCCGGTGCACCTCTTCGATGCGCGCTTGCTTGCGGGCGATCAATTCGTCAAGCGTAGTCATAATGCCTCCTTCAATTGTCTCCGTCCACACCTTCTGAGCGGAACGAAGAATCTCTGGCTGTGTCCCGTCCTGGGTTTAACTTTTCTGTCGATAGATCGTCACGGCCAGGACGATGACAAAGCCCTTGGCTATCAGCTGATACCAGGTATGGACACCTATTTGATTAAACACATTACTTAGGATCGTCAATACTAGAACACCCGGAATCGTTCCGATCATCCCGCCCCGTCCTCCGCCCAGCACGGTCCCCCCCAGCAGAACCGCCGCGATCGAATCCAGCTCCAAGCCTGGGCCCACAGTTGGATCACCGCTGCCCATCCGGCTGGTCAGATAGAGACCCGTAGCCGCGGCCAGGAAACCCGACGCGAGGTAGGCGAAGGTGCGCACGCGCTCGACCCGTATACCGGACAGCCGGGCAATCTCTTCGTCTCCGCCGACCGCATAGAGGTGCCGCCCATACGCAGTCCTGTAGAGTAGGACCAGACCCAGCACCAGGGCGAGTCCCAGGAAAAAAGCAGAAACAGGCAGCGGTCCGAGCGTTCCGTGCGCGAAAAAGCTCAACGCCGGCGGAATGATTCCGATCGGCTCGCGGGTATAGATCAGGGCAGCCCCCTGCCCTACCGTCATTATGCCGAGCGTGGCAATGATCGGCGAAACCCTGAGCTTGATGATGGTAAAAGCATTCAGGCCGCCGATCAGTACCCCGATTGCCAGGCAGAGCACACTGACCGGCAGCAGGAGTTCATTCCTTCCAGCCGTAAAGCCCGCCGTGAAGACAGTTGTCAGGGTGACTATAGCCGACACCGAGAGATCGATTCCGCCCGACAAAATCACCAGCGTCTGTCCGAGGCCCAGGAACATGGGGATGACCGACTGACGTAGAAGATTGGTCAGGTTCGCCGTCGTCAGGAACCGATCGGAGCCGAGCGCTCCAACCAGGACGATCAAGGCCAGCATTACAAAGACCGTGTTCTTCTCCCATTCAATCTTGGTCAATGGCTCAAGCATCCGGCCGCGAATTCTTTTCGCGAGCGAAACAGAAGCACCTCCGGGGGCCGCTGTAGGTCTTGCGGAGGTCTCAGGATGAGGCTTGACATCCTGGTAAGCGAGCGCCAGGATGCGTTCTTCGGTCGCTTCTTCCCCGCCCAACTCTCCGGCCACTCGACCGCGCGACATCACCAGAATGCGGTCGCTGAGCTGGAGCACTTCGGAGATTTCTGATGAAATCATCAGGATCGCCTTGCCCGAGTCCGCCAGCTGCCGGAGGAGGCTGTAGATCTCGGCTTTGGCGCCAACGTCAATCCCGCGGGTGGGCTCGTCGAAAAGGATCACTTCCGGTCCGGCAATCAGCCACTTGGCCAGGACCGCTTTCTGCTGATTGCCGCCGCTCAGGTAGGCCACCTCTTGCTCAATCCCGGGGGTCTGGATGGCCAGCTCTTTGACCGAGCGGGTCACCACCTCGCGCTCGGCGGCTCGATCGACAAAGCCCAACCGCTGCCGTTTGCTCAAGCTGGGCAAAGCAATGTTCTCGCGCAGAGAGTGAATGAGGACCAGCCCTTCCATCTTCCGGTCCTCGGGGATCAAGGCAATACCCTCCTCAATAACCTTGTGCGGACTGGACAACGCCAGCGGTTTTCCGTGCAGCAACACGGCGCCTGAATGGACCCGGTCGGCGGCAAATATAGCGCGGGCGAGCTCGGTACGCCCGGAGCCAATGAGCCCGGCCACCCCCAGGATTTCGCCGCGGTGCAAGACCAGGTTGATATTGTGGAGCGCTCCGGGTCTGGTCAGCCCCCTGACCTCGAGCACCGGCTCACCTTCTGGATGAAGCTGGCGAGTGGCCGTCGCCTCGAGCTCGCGCCCGACCATCATTCTGATCAAGCCGTTCCGGTCGGTCTGGGAAACCGGACAAGTGCCCACGAGTTTCCCGTCTTTCAGCACGGTTACGCGATCGGCGATCTCAAAGATCTCTTCGAGGCGGTGGGAGATATAGATAATCGTGGTGCCGTGCTCGCGCAGAGTACGGATGACGGAAAAAAGCTGCCGGAGCTCGTTCTTGTCGAGGGACGAGGAGGGCTCGTCCATGATAAGGATATCGGGGTCAAAGGAAAGAGCTTTGGCCGTCTCCACCATTTGCTTCTGGGCCGGGCTGAGGCGATAGACCGGCGACCGGACATCAATCCGCTCGTCCAGCTGTTTGAGAATCTCGCCTGCCTGGCGCTCCATGGTTCGGTAGTCGAGCAACCCGAAGCGGCGCGTCTTTTCGCGGCCGATGGAGATATTCTCGGCTACCGTCAAATAGGGAAGCAGGCTGAGTTCTTGATAAATGGTCCCGACGCCCAGCTTCTGGGCATATTGCGGGGTAAATTCCTTGACCCGCTCTCCCTTGATGACGAGCGTGCCCGAGTCGGGCGAGTAGGCACCCGCCAAGATCTTCATCAAGGTCGACTTGCCGGCGCCATTCTCGCCAACCAGCGCCTGGACCTCACCCTTGATGCAAGACAAATCCACGTGATCCAGAGCGAGCACGCCGGGGAAGCTCTTGGTTATTCCCCTAGCCGTCAGGATAGGTTCCAATTCTCCATTTCCTCAAACGACAAACAGTGGGACTGTGGGATAGTCCTCTGGCAGGACTATCCCAGGAAGGCTCACTTCTTCTTGTAGGTCGCGACAATCAGGTCCTCGGGCAGTTTGTTGATGGCCCAGTACTGGTCGTTCAGGTCCGGACGATAGTATTTGTCCAAATCCTTCTCTTCGAAGGTGACGATGTCCGCCAGCACGTTCTTGGCCACCGGCTCCCCCTTCAGGGTCTTGACCGCCGTGTCGACCGCGTCAAGGTATTGTTCGGCTCCACCCTGCACCGAGAGGAAGGTGACCTTGTTCTCCTTCGCCTTGCGCAGCCAGCCGTTGCCGTCATCCCCACCCATCGGAGGAATGGGAAGTTTGGCATCCAGGAAGGCATCGACGATGCCGATGCCCATATTACCGCCGTCATTGATGATGCCGTCGATCTTGACCTTCTTCCCCAGAAGACCTTGCATGGCCTTCTTACCCTCTACCGGAGACCAGGCGCCGTAGACCAATCCGACATCCTTAATGTTCGGGTATTTGGCCAGGCCTTCGCGGACACCGCGCAGCACATCCTCGGCGTAGGTATTGCCCGCCAGCCCCATCATGATGGCCACGTTGCCCTTGCCGCCGATTTTCTTGCCGATGTACTCGGCATAGATACGGCCCACACCGGCGTTATCCCGATCGAGATAGCTCACATACTTGTCGGTATAGGCGCGGGCGCCCGGCAGAATGACGGGGATGCCCTTGGACATGGCCTGCTCGATCTGCGCCACGCAGTTGCCGCCGGTGACGGGTTGACAGAACAACACGTCGATATTATGCGTCAGAATATCCTCCATATCGGCGACCTGTTTCGCGGGATCGAATTTGGCAGCGGCATAGAACAAGTCGCCAAACATTCCCTTGTATTTGGTCTGGATCCCGTAGGTAAAGTGCAGGGTCGCGATTACCTGCCAGGAGTTCACCTCCCCCATGCCCGAGCGACCTACTTTCCATGGCGGGTTCTTCTTGTATTTGGAAGTATCCACCATGCCGGTGCTGAGCGCGGCCGCGGCAGGCGCCTTTGTCGGCTCGGATTTCTGGCCGCAGGACGGCAGGATCAGCGTGGCCCCCGCCGCTCCGGCTACCAGCCCGACCGCCTTGATAAAGTCGCGCCGGGACAGGCTGTCTCTCACGATGGTCGTTATGCCTTTTTCATTTGTCGAAGCCATTTTCTTCACCTCCGTTGTGGAATCGTAAGTTAAAAACCGACCGTGTTTCTCCGCATCCTTATGACCTGCCGACTGGTTTGATGGGCCTCACCTCCTGTCCTTGGAGACACCGGACGGCGCGCGGGTTATCGCCACCCAGAATTCCTCGCGTCGTTTCGCTGCGAACTTTTCGGGGTGCCTCTCTCTTTTGAAACTCGTCACCACGCCACTATTTCCTGAACCGCACGGAATAGAGAGCCACGGCCAGGACCACCACCCCGCCGCGGACCACGTACTGGTATTCTACGGGCAGACCCACAACGACCACGAAATTCATGAGCATCCCGATCAGGAGCACGCCGGCCAGAGTTCCCCAGACACCTCCCTTACCACCAGCCAGGCTGACGCCCCCGATCACCGCTGCCGCAATGGAATCCAGATCGTACCCTCCGCCTAACCACTGGTCGATGTAGCCAATATAAGCTGCCAGTACCAGGCCGGCTAAGGCGGCGAGAAAACCGGAGATGGTAAAGGCAATGACCGGTATCCATTCTACCGGCACACCGGAGAGACGAGCTGCCTCGCGGTTAGCGCCATACGCATAGAGCCGGCGTCCGAATGTTGTGTTGCGCAAGGCGATGGAGGCGATCAAGGTCAGCGCCACCAAAAGGACCAAAGAAAAGGGCACACCCAGGATGTCGCTCTGGCTGAGCGGACGCAGGCCCGAGGGCAAGGTCCCACTCGGGGTGGCCCGGGTGTACACCAGGCGCGCGCCCGTTACGGCGAGACCCACAGCCAGAGTGACCATGAAGGACGAACCTTTGCGCCTGGAGATGATCAAACCATTGACGAATCCGATGAGCATACCCATCAGCAGGCACACCAGGACCGCGGGCAACAAAAGCTCGTCCCGCCCCCTGGTGATCTCCGCGACGACAACGGTCACCAACTGCATAATCGCGCTGACCGAAAGGTCAAATTCACCAGCGATCATCACGATCGTCTGCCCGATACCGACGGTGCCCAATGCGGCACTCTGGCGAAGTACATTGGAAATATTCTTGGAGTCAAGGAATTCCGGCTTGATGATCCCCGCCAGCAACATCAAGGCAATCATGGCGATAAAGACCCGGCCCTGCCGGATGAGGTTCACCAGCCCAGCCTTCGCTGGGCTGCCGGGCAATCTTTTCCCATACCCTCCCAGGAGAGACAAGTCCTTTACCTCGCTTTAGATGGTCCGCTGTAAATCAACATTCACGATCGTCGCGCCGGGCTAGCCGTTGAGCCGGGGGAAATGGGGTCAAACTTCGTTATTTCTTTATTTTGCCTTTGTGGCCCTCGACCGCATCCTTTTCCAACCAATTAAATGATAAAGTGCCCGGGGAGTGAACCTTTGCTTTCCTCGGCATAACGCCAGATTACCAGAAAGGGGCGGCGAGTCAATACCTAAATGCCCAAGCCATTCCACTCTTTCAGGTCAAGAAAATAGAACCGTCCCTTTTGATGATAATTTGCCCATATACTCTCCTATCGGATAGAGATAACCTTCTTTTTCTTTCAAAATACCATCCTTTCAGTCCCAAAATAAGGGATTCACCCCATTCCTTCTCCCTCCCTTTTTTAGTATTTTGTTAACGAAATCCGTTAAGAAAGTCAAAGAACATTCCAAGGATCTCTCCGAGTTCCGGAAGGAAACCAAAGACGGGAAGGATCCCGACGTGGAGGCCTGGGACGCCAAGATCGGGCCAGCGATCGAAGACGATCTGAAGATGGCGTACGATCTCAGCAAGATGAAGCAGCGGGACGAAGAAAGATTTGCGCCCGTCCAGGGCGGGGTTGGGATAGGCCGGTAGCCGGAAATTATGGGGGACATTCTTCCATCACTGATGCTTGAATAGAAAGCCAAAAAAAATCTTGACAGGTGGTAAGGACAAGGATAGAATTTCTAAATTGGAATGATTCCGAATTAAATTCAATAAAAAATGATGATGAAGGCAGCCATTATAAAAGAGTTGAAGGAGCGGAAGTTAAAACTTACCCCTCAAAGACTCGCCATCATTGACGCTTTGATTGAAAATACTCTTCTCCATCCAGGGGCAAGTCTTATTTATCGAGTGGCCAGGAAGAAAGCCAAGAGTCTGAGTTTGTCCACCGTCTACGCGACTCTCGATGAACTTTCCAGGCAGGGTATCATTAGGATTCTTGAGTTTGATAAAATGGAAAACCGCTATGATGGGAATATTGCGGCACACATTAACTTAGTTTGTAAGGGATGCCAAAAAATCATGGATTACAAGCTCCCCATCGCCATCGACTTAAGGGAGGTGGCCAAAAAGGCGCATTTTTGGATTAGCGATACCAGGTTAGAATATTACGGGTATTGTCAGGAGTGCCGAAAAAAATGAGTGGCTTATTCTGTAGGCAGTTTATATCGCGGTTGGAAATATAAATTTTTTTTGGTTTATAATTGAGAATCATTCCGGATTAGAATAGCCAAAAGAAAGGAGGAAAATGAATCCAGGTCTTGGAAATTGCATGGAATGCATTTTGGCGATAACCCATGCAGTCTTTATGGGCAAGCTTTAAAATTAAGGGAGATCAGAGACCTAGAAACAGAGAAAGAGCACTCCATAGCCCAATATTGGTTCTGGCTCTTCGGGGAATGACTTATGTTACCGCTTGTGATTAAAATTCTCTTCACGATTTCGAAAATATTAAAGAAAGGAGAACCTATGCGTAAGAAGGCGGTTTTGGTATTGGCAGCAGTGGGCCTTCCCATCTTTCTGGTTTTGGCCATGGGGAGTGCCTGGGCGCAGTTGAAGGTGGGGGGTGAAGCACCTTCCTTCCAGCTTCCCTCTTCCCAGGATCAGCTGGTGGATTATTACAAGGATTATTACGGGAAGTATCATTTGGTTATGACGTTCTTCCCGGCCGCTTTCACCCCCGTCTGAACGGGCGAGATGGATAGCCACAATAGGGATCTTTATCTCTATGAGGCTCTTAACGCCCGGGTCTTGGGCGTCAGCATGGATGATGTGATCACGAACAAGTTTTTTGCCAAAGCCTTTTGGTTGGATTTTCCGCTGGTATCCAATCCTTTGGCCTGGATGGGCAAGCAGTATGGAGCCTATTCGGATAAAAAGCCTTTTTTGCCCGACGGGTCCGTGAATAACTTTGGGCGGCGGACCGTGGTGGTCGATAAGAGGGGGATTGTACGGTATATCAAGGATGGTTCCCCCGACAACAACGAGATTTTATCGCTCCTGTTGAAGTTAGAAAAAGAATTCCGAGGAAAATAAGGGAAAAGGAGGAAAATATGGAAAAGAAAAGCGCGATTCGGCTGTCCCTCGGAATTTGGGTGGCCTTCTTCGCTCTAACCGGCCTGCTCTTGGGTGGATGTGCGACGATGGCTCCGGAGAAACCCAAGATTATGATTCCGACGGACCGAGGAACCGTATTTTTTCTGGATAAGTATGAGTTCAAAGCCCCAGTCGGATGGTCATTGATGCGCAATTTGGAAGGGGGCGATTTTGAGTTGGGGTTTATGAAGATGGAGCCGGGAGCTTTCCCGAGTCAAACCACATTTATGTATGATGAGGAGCCGTATGGGAGTTCGCCCAATTTGGAGGGGCGGGCGAATCAGTATTGTACGCGTTTCTTGTTCAACAGTGGGATAATGCCGGAGGTTACGAAGCGCGAGAAGACCCGGGTGATGGGTTTGCATGCTTTGGCCCTCTATTTTGAGGGGGAGAATTCGGTCCAGAAGGAGAAGTCGAAGTCGAAGGTGTATCTGGTCAAGAAGGGGAATCGGATTATTTCTTTTGTTTGCACGCAGTGGAGGCCATTAGATGGCCAATTTGACATCCAGGCCTTTGAGATCTTTGAAAATTTTGTGCAGAGTTTTAAATTCTTGAAGAAAACTTTTTACGAGAATCTCGATGAAGAGATTCAGAAGCTGAAAGGATAGTTAAAAAAGGGTTCAAGGATTCGAGAATTCCGATTCACCAAACAGCCTTTGAATCCTTGAACCTTTTTAAGGGAATGAATTCCGAAAATTTGCTCTCGGGGGAATAACCCTGGGGTAAGAAAGGAGGGGACCTATGGCAGAAAAGAAGAACACAATGACCACAGCTTTTGGAATCCCCATAGCCGAGGATCAGAATAGCCTTACAGCCGGGGAAAGGGGGCCGATATTGATCCAGGATATGCATCTTCTGGAAAAATTGGCCCACTTCGACCGGGAGAGGATTCCAGAACGAGTCGTGCATGCCAAAGGGGCGGGAGCCTACGGGTATTTTGAAGTCACAGCAGATGTCACCCGGTATACGAAAGCGAAGTTTCTTTCCAAAGTCGGGAAACGCACGGATGTATTTGTACGCTTTTCAACGGTGGGCGGAGAAAAGGGATCGGCCGATGCCGCGCGAGACCCGCGGGGATTCGCCATCAAGTTCTACACCGAGGAAGGCAATTACGATCTGGCGGGAAACAATACCCCTGTTTTCTTCATCCGGGACCCGCTGAAGTTCCCCGACTTCATCCACACCCAGAAAAGGAACCCCAAGACGAATCTTCCCGATCCGGATATGTTTTGGGACTTCCTGTCCCTGACCCCGGAATCCATCCACCAGGTCACGATTCTCTTCTCCGACCGCGGAACCCCGGCCACCTACCGGCATATGAACGGGTACAGCAGTCACACCTTCAAATGGTACAATGAAAAAGGGGAATATTTCTGGGTCCAGTACCATTTCAAGACGGACCAGGGAATCAAGAACTTGACTCGCGAAGAATCGAAGCGCCTGTGCGGGGAAGACCCCGACCATGCGACCCGGGATTTGTTTGAGTCGATCGAGCGCGGGTTGCATCCCTCGTGGACCCTGGAGATGCAGATCCTGACCCCGGAAAAGGCCAAGGATTTCCGCTGGGATATCTTCGACATCACCAAAGTATGGCCCCATGGGGAAGTCCCGCCCATCAAGGTCGGAAAATTGGTGCTGAACCGCAATCCCCTCAATTATTTTGCCGAGGTGGAGCAGGCGGCTTTCTGTCCGGGCAATGTGGTTCCGGGCATAGCGGTTTCTCCGGATAAAATGCTCCAGGCCAGGGTTTTCTCCTATCACGATACGCACGTGCACCGGCTCGGGCCGAACTACCACCTGATTCCCGTGAACGCCCCCAAACACGCCCCGGAAACCAGCTACCAAAGGGATGGGTTCATGCGGGTGGACGCCAACGGGGAAGGCGGACCAAACTACTGGCCGAACAGCTTCGGGGGCCCGGCGCCGGATGCGAAGGCGGGTGAACCGGCTTTTGAAGTCTCGGGACACGCCGGACGCCACCCCTTCAAACATCCGAACGACGATTTTGCGCAAGCCGGGAATCTCTATCGTAAAGTGATGGCCGAAAAGGACCGGGCCCACCTGATCGACAACATTATGGGCCATCTGGGAAAGGCCCAGAAGCGTATCCAGATGCGCCAGGCGGCGATATTCTTCAAGGCCGATGCAGATTATGGGAAGCGGGTGGCTGCAGGCCTGAAGTTGGATATCAAGGAAGTCGAACGGTTGGCGAATATGACCGCTGAGGAACGGGCCAAGGCGACCGTCCAAGGAACGTATTCTCAATAAAGTAATGTCCGGGAAGGGTTGCCGGCGGGCGGCGCCGGCACCGCGCCCTGCGGAGGCGGGAGAAATAAGAGAGGGCTCCTATTTCCGAGTTCCCTGATCCTCAAAATACATAGGTTTTTTTTGTAAAAATAATGCCTTCACCCCATTCCTTCTAATAGGGGTGGCAATTAAAATACGACAGATCAAGATGGAGGTGATACCCATGAGACGAATTGTTTTAGGCCTATCGATTCTCATCCTGCTGGCGGCATGGGCGGGGGCGGCGGAAGCGCCGCTGGGCTTGCCCAAGGCGCCCATTCCCAAGGACAATCCCCTGACTCCGGAAAAGATTCAGCTGGGAGATAAACTGTTTCACGACGAACGGTTCAGCAGCACGGGAAAGGTGAGCTGCGCAACCTGCCATGCAAAGGACAAGGCTTTCACGGACCTCCTGCCCGTATCCGAGGGGATCGACCAGCTCAAGGGCACGCGGAACGCGCCGACGGTCCTGAACGCAGCCTATTCTCAAAGCCAATTCTGGGATGGCCGGGAACCTTCCCTCGAGGAGCAGTCCGCCCAGCCTTTTCTGAATCCGGTGGAGATGGGGCTGAAGAATCACGAGCCCATTGTCAAGATCGTCCGCACCGACCCGGAATACGTCCGGATGTTCGAAAAGGCCTTCGGAATGAAAGCCCAACAGATCACCATGAAAGAAGTCAAGAAAGCGATCGCCAGTTTCGAGCGGACGCTGATCGCCGGGGATTCGCCCTTCGACCGGTACCTCTACGGCGGGGACAAGAAGGCCATGAGCCCGGCGGCCATCCGCGGCTTCGAAATCTTCCGGGGCCAGGGCCGGTGTGTTTCCTGTCACACCATCGAGCATAGCCACGCCCTTTTTACCAACCATCAGTTTCACAATATCGGGGTGGCCGCCCAGCGGATGCCGGCCAATCTCAACGATTTGAGGGCCGCCGTCCAGGAAGTCAAGAAAAAAGGGGTCGATGTGGCCGTTCTCAGCAACCCCAAAACCGAGTCCCTCGGACGTTACGCCGTGACCCGGGAGTTGTCCGATATGGGTACTTTCAAGACCTCCACTCTGCGGAACATCGAGCTTACGGCTCCCTACATGCATGACGGAAGCCTGAAAACACTCGAAGAGGTCGTCCAGTTCTACAACAACGGGGGAAGGTTAAAGGAGACCGACCCGGTCCCCGAGCTCCTCGACGGCGGCATCCGGCCGCTCAACCTCACCCCGGAGCAGCAGGCCGACCTGGTGGAATTTTTGAAGGCTTTGACCAGCTCTCAGTTCATCAAGAAGTGAGGGCGAAACAGGGAAAGAAAGGGGGAGACAACTATGATTCGGCTGAACCGTCGTGATTTTCTCAAATCGACCGGCGTCGCCATATTGGGAAGCGCATTACCATTCGGCTTGGTGAAGGTGGCCTTGGGAGCCAAGAATCCCGCGCAAGATTTCACCTTCGGCTACATATCGGACGCCCACATCCAGCATCTCGGCGGGCCCAATTTCGTCCGGAACTGGGACCGCGGACTGATCCGGGCGGTCCAGGAGGCCAATCTGCTCAGCCCGCGGCCGGACTTTTTCTTCTTCGGGGGCGACCTGGCCCAGCTGGGGACCCAAGAAGAAATCGACCACGGCCTGGAGATCATGTCCAAGCTGCGCGGAAAGGTCCATTATGTCATGGGGGAGCACGACTACTACCTGGATCTGGGAAAATATTGGGAATCCCGGGTGGGGCCCCAATATTACAGCTTCGATCATAAGGGAGTGCATTTTGTCGTCCTGAACAGCATTTTGACCTACGATGAATGGACCTTCAAAAAATGGCCCACCCCCGTGGACCGCATGCGGGCCATGGCCAGGCTGGACAACCCCGAGGGATCCCCCTTCTTGGTGGGGGACAAACAGCGGGATTGGCTGAAGAAGGATCTGGCAAAGGTGGATAAGGAGGTTCCGGTCATCGTGTGTTCCCACTCCCCCCTGCAAAAAATATTTAAGGGATGGAATTTCTGGACCGACGACGCCGAGCAGGTTTTGGCGCTCCTGAAGCCCTTCAGGAAGGTCACGGTGGTGTACGGTCACGTCCATCAGGTCCAGTACAACCAGATCGGGAACATCAGCCTTCACGCGGTCATGGCCACCGCCTGGCCCTGGCCCTACCCCAAGACCTACACCCAGGTCAAGAGCACCCTGCCCGTGCTGACGGTGCCGATGAATCGGGCCGACCCGTTCTTCGAACGCGATGCAACCGGGTGGCAGTTCATCGATTGGAAAACCGGCCACGTGGACATGCACTACCAGCTCCCGAACAACAAGGATCGCGCCGTCGCCTACAATCGCAAGACCGGCCGGCCGGAGGATACCCGATATCAGAATCCGAAAAACCGGATTCCCCCGCAGAATCATTTTTGATAAAAGAAAGGAGCGAACCCATGGGAAAGCTGGCCAGAGGGATGGGAATTTTTGTCGCGGTCCTGGCCGCGCTGGGATTCTATCTGCAGTCGAGCGCCGATGAATTCACGGCCGAAGATCTCAAGAGGTGGCAGGAGCAGTTCATGGCCGTGGTCAAAGATGGAGAGAAGCTGTTCCACAGCGGGAACCTTGGGAAGAACCAGGTTTCCTGCGATCAATGCCACCCGAACGCGGCCAACACCCACCCGGAAACCTATCCCAAGTTTCAGAAGCAGCTGGGCAAGGTAGTCAAACTGCAAGAGATGATCAATTGGTGCATTCAAAATCCTCTGGAAGGGGACCCTCTGCCCTTGGATGACCCAAGGTTAACGGCCATGGAGGCCTACATAAACTACGAGCGCCGCGGCGCCAAGCTGGAGCCAGGCAAACACTGATCCCTCTAAATTGACAGTGGCCAAGCCATTATATGTATGCGAGGAAGTGGAGGCTTGAAACTGAGCGCCGTGAAGTGGAGCGCATGCCCTGCGATCACGGCTGATATCGATTGAGCAGGAGGCCGGGGAATGACTCGGCCTCTTTGTTTACTGGGCCTCGTGTAAATCCATTCTTCACCTACGGAACTTGCATTGAGAGGGGGAGAAGCCGCTTTTGATTTTTCCACAACGGGTAATATTTAGCTGGAGGATGAAAAGATGACCAGGAAAACCTGCCTGACGATCTTCCTTTGGACCCTCGCAATATTGGGTTTTGTTCCTGAGAGTTCTATCCTGGCCCAGGAGAAGGGATTGCGGATTTATGGCCCCGAAGGTCTGTCGGCTCCGATGAAAGAGTGTGCTGAGATATTTTCAAAGAAATACGGGATCCAAGCCGAAGTCCTAACAGGGTCAGAAGCCACATGGATCGCTCGAGCCAAACAGGAAGCTGACGTTATTTATGAGGGCTCGGAGTATATGCTCACCCAGTTCATTGCCAATCATTCCTGACTCATCGACAAAGGGACTCGGGTCAGTCTCTACCCCAGGGCGGGGGGGATTTTAGTAAGAAAGGGAAATCCCAAAAATATTAGATCGCTTGCAGATCTGGTAAAGGACGATATCCGACTTTTGGTCGCCAATGGCTCGGACCAGCTCGGCTTATGGGAAGATATGGCAGGAGTCCGGGGTCTTATCCCTGACCTTCAAAAGAGGATTACGGTGACCGCTTCAACCAGCGCGGAAGCTATCGAAAGCTGGAAAACTACGCCGACTCTCGATGCCTGGATCAACTTCGAGTCATGGCACTACCGCTTGGAAGATGTAACGGATTTGGTGCGGTTGCCCAAGGAGGAAAGAATTTACCGGGGGACGCCAGTCGTCAGTACCCACTTCTACAAAAACAAAGAGTCCGCCAGAATGTTTATTGATTTTCTGAAGACCGAGCAGGGCCATGCGGTTTTTCAGAAGTGGGGATGGGAATAAGAAAGCCTTTCCCTTCTGCTCTTAGCTCTCTGCTCTTTGCTTGGCAATTCTTTCCCTGACCTTTTTCCAGCTTTCCGTGATCAAAAAGCTTTCATCTTGATTCTCCAGGAGGGTAAGGAATAATTTTGTGGGCATAGCAAAAGTAAGGATGTTTGGCTCAACGAAGGGACGCGCCGAGACGTCAAACATCCCGAGAATCGCCTGGGGATTTTCTTTTTCCGCTTCTTTCAAAGGATGGGTGACAATGGATCCGCAGCCGGAGCTGAAAGGTACGCGAATCGCTTCACCTCTTTCTGTGGCGTAGTTTGTCAGGGTGAACAGCCCGGAGAGCATATCTGGATGAGCGAAGAAAATGATGACTTCAGGCTCTTCGTGGGGTGCCAGCTTATCCAGGGATTTAAAAATCCCGAACTTTGCGGGCGCTTTTCTTGGCCTGGTCGAAGCGAAATATTCCCGAGCGATCTCCGGGGTCTTGATGTATCTCTCCCCCTCCATTTCTCCTGGGACTCCGCAGGAGAGAAAATACTCGATTTTCGGCATGGACATGGCACGAAAGCCCATGTAATAAGCCCCTCCCGCACAGCCTATGTGGTTCTCATCAAAATAGACCGTATCCCCCTGATGCCGGGCCCGCTTTAACAAAGCAATCATGCACTCGCGCCCCCCACCCTTGGGCCTGATCCCCCGTTCCGGTTCTTCATCACTGTAAAATACCCCCAACGGATGCTCCTTAAGCCCCAGGCGCTCATAAAATTTTTCATATTTTGCCCTATCGATTTTCATCGGTCCCTCCTCACTTGACTAATTTGTTCTCGAAAAATTTCTTCATCTTTAAATTTTCAATTTGCAATTTTCATTTTGCATCTTACTCTTTGGATTATTCTCCATCACCAAATTTTTGTCGTTCGTTTCTCCAGACTGGACAGCTTATTTACTGCATCAGGCATCCTTATATTATTTTTTTATAATTAAGCTTCTTTGTCAAGAAGGAAGGAAACGTGGCTCAGCCGCAAAGAAGTTTGGGGAATTTAAGATCGCCGGGAATCTTAGAGGTCCAAAGGGGTCAAGGGCCGAGGGCATAAAGCACTTTTACTCCCTCGAACCCTTGAACCCTGCCCCGCGTTTCGCGGGGTTGAATCCTCATTGTTTGAAGACCAACGGCACCGTCAGGGTCATAGTTCCCTTGCCTGCCAGGACGGGGAAGTTCCAACTCTTAACCTTCTGGAGGATGCAGGCTTCGAGAGTTGGATGTTGGAGGTCACTGGCAGCGATAGACACCTTCTGGACCTGGCCATTTGGTCCGATCGCCAAGACGACCGTCATCTTCCCCAGGAGTCTGGGATGTTTCTTTAGGAGATTGTTGTAACAGTCTTCAACCTCCTTCAGGTAGCGTTGCCACTTCTCTTTCTTGGTCAGGTACTCTTCCGCCGGACGGTCCCCGGTCCAGACTATGGCTTTGAGGTCAACGAGAACGATCCCCCGTTTTTCCGCAGGCCGTTTCGAGGTCTGGGACTGATCTTCGCTCCTGGACATTTCCGGTTTTGCTTCCTTCAATGCCATGGACATGGGGGCATAAGGCCCCCCCTTACCGACCGCTAGATCGGATACTCCCTGGGGCAGCGGCAAGGGCTGCTGCACGGTGGTCACGTCGCCACCCTGACGTCGCACGACGGTGTCGATGGCGACAAAGGAGGTGTAGGCGGTCAGCAGATTGTAGGTAAGTCCGAGATGGGTGATCTCCTTCACCCGCCCGCTGGCAGGCTGCAGCTTCTCATAATCTCCCAAGAGGGCAATGCGGTGCCGGGCCCACAGGTAGCGCAGCGCAGCATTATCGGTTAGCGGCTTTACGTCATTGACCACCAGCTGCTTTTCAAAATCATGGCTGCCGGCTATCCCCCGGATTGTGATCCTCCCTTCCGGAACCCCCCGCCACTTGCCAAAGACGATGACCGGGCGTTCGGCCAGCACATCGGGAATGCCTGCCGGTTCTATGTCGTAGGCGTCGAAACTGCCGAAATCCACCCGGACCCGGATAAGCACTGGCGACTGGATGTATTTGCGGAATCTCTCCGCTGCGCCCCGCGCCTCCTCCGGCTTGGTGATCACGAACGACTCTCCCATCCCCGCCCGGGCCATTCCCTCGACGATAAAACGGTTCACGCTCGTGCCGATGCCGAAGGGAAAGAAGTTGGCGTCGCCCAAGTGGGCGCGGATGAGGTCGAAGGCCTCCGCCTCCACGTGGACATAGCCGTCCGTAGCAATGACGACCGTGCGGGAAAATCCCTCGGCCCGCGGAATGGTCAGTGCCCGCTTGAGGGCTGGCAGCAGCTCGGTACCACCTCCCCCCTGCTGGCGGTTGATTAAGTCCAGGGCCGTGGTAACGTTAGTCGGGGTGGCCGGAAGCGACGTGTTCGCCAGGAGGGCGGAGCCGCCGGAAAAGAGAAGAACATTAAACCGGTCCGTAGGGCGCAGGTGTCCGAGGAGGTCCTGCAGGAGTTTTTTGGAGGTGTCGATCGGAAAGCCGTGCATGGAGCCGGAAACATCGACGATGAAAATGTATTCCCGGGGCGGGATCTGCTTTTCGGTCAGCCGCTTGGGGGGCTCGAGCATCAGCAGGAAAAAGTTCTCTTTTTCTCCCGGATACAGGAGAAGGCCTGATTCAATGGACCCGCCGGCGAGTCGATACTTCAGGATAAAGTCCCGGTTTCCCCCTGCTTTCTCTGAGGGGGAGAGCCGCACGGCCGCCTGCGAAGGGCCACGGTACTGAATGTCAACTTTGTGAGAAGAAGAGGAGATTGCCTGGAGAGGGATCCCCGTGGCCAGATTCACCGTGATATCAAAGCCGTAGGGAGGGTCCTGTCCCTGATGCAGGTAAGGACTTTGCACCCATTTCTCTGAAGGGGGAG
>Ga0315295_10001629_pt1 | contig 19204 bp, 25 predicted proteins | sample YL17G14_0_MG_FD_204453 | JGI IMG/M metagenome (GOLD analysis project Ga0315295, IMG submission 204453) | Sediment microbial communities from Yellowstone Lake, YNP, Wyoming, USA - YL17G14_0 | ecosystem: Environmental > Aquatic > Freshwater > Lake > Sediment | place: USA: Wyoming | collected... | reverse complement strand
CCTACCAAGAGCGCAAACAAGCCCTATTTAACCGCGCCGCCCTTATCTCTGCTCAGAAAAGGTTGAGCGCCCAATGAACGATGGCATCCGCACATGCGCCAATTATCCTTGGGTTTCTGAAAGCCCCCAAGACACGGCATGTGCGGATGCCTCCCTTTGTGTGTTGTACCCTCTCGCCCTGCTCCAGGGCGTTTTTTAGGGGGGTAGATGGCCGCGCCTAGGAAATCCTACAAAGACCTGAAAACCTTCCCGATGCACATCTACGTCTCTGACGACATGTACGACCTCATCAAGCAGGTCGCCGACATGAAAGGGATCGGAGTAAGCACGCTTACCCGTCAATTGTTAGTCGAATACGCCACCGAATACCTCAGCAAAAAAGACAGTTTAAGGGTTGTCAAATCGCCTTGACAGGCATTTTTAAGTACTAAATAACCCCAAAATATAAAAATTAGATCGGGAGTGGGTATTGAAAAGAATAGACGTGCATCTGGGGGAAGACCCCGATTCCATGAAGGTTTACGAAATGGCCAATTCAAAAAAGCTGCCTGTCAGGTACGTTTCTGAATGGGTTCTAAAGAATGCCAAGAAAGGTTTGGTTAAACAAATAGAGGAAGAAAAAAAGTCGCGCCTTATGTCGGTTAACGGTTCGTAAGGCGTTTGTAGTCCCCCCTAAATGGCACACGGGGCAAGGGGGGCGGGTAAGGAGACGAGCGTTTTGCTCGGACATAACACCGACACCGTGGAGTTGTCACAAACTTAAGTTATGTAGGGCGCGAAAGTGAATAAACGCGCCTCACCCGTAGGCGGCGTATGGCTCCGGTCGGCTAATGGGTGTAAGTCTCTTAACGTCTTGGCTGGCGTTAGGAGTATTACACCCGAAAAACAACATATCCACCAATCGGCTAAATATTAATAAATATAGTCTTTAAGTATATATAGAAGCAGGGATGGCGAAAAAATGACTGTTGAAATTGACAAATGGGGGTGAAATTTAACGATGACGAACTCTGTGCGCTCGCTGGGTTGCCGCTTGCCGCGCAAGTCTTATATATGCGCGGAATAAAGCCGCACATGGACTGTATGTCCGGAATTGTCGGGATATGGCGCGGGATAAGCCTTAAACGTCTTGGCGAGTGCCTTAATGTTGTGAAACACCAAGGTTTTCAAAGGGAAGTATATAGCGAACAACAGGTGCGCAGATTGGTGGAATGGTTGGTCAAGGCAGGGTTATTGGAAAGGCGTTCAATTGAGAAAGTACGGCTAATTTTTTTTCTTCCGTTGACTGATACAGATAAAGCCGACACCAAAGCCGACACCGTAGAACGTAGCAATAGCAAGGCATACAGAGATAAAGCCGACACCAAAGCCGACACCATTAAAGAGGGTAAAAGCCCACCGCCTTACCAGCAGATTGTCGAGCTGTACCACAAGGCGTTGCCGGAAATGATCGAGGTTTACAAATTGACCCCGCTGCGGGAAAGGCAGATCAAGGCGTTATGGGAAGACAAGGAAGAATTGCCAAGCCTTGAGGATTGGGAAAGATATTTTAAGTTTGTCCGAGGAAGCCAGTTCTTGATGGGAAATATTCCGCCGATAAACGGGCATAAGCAATTCAAGGGGTCGCTGGAGTTTATTACCAATCCGACGAATTACGTGAAAATTACAGAGAGGCATTACCACGATGAAAAGGGGCAAGCACGGCGATATTGAATTGCCAGAACCGCAAGACGTGACCATCGAGGGCTATATCTGGAAATATTACATCGACTCGTCGCCAGACCACGGCATGAAATACCCCCGCGTCGTCTTGCAGCAGCTTGGGTTCATGGGCGACAAGAAGCCGCTCGAATTCTGGATGTGGTTGTTGGAGCCGCCAAAGGACGGCGAATTCAAGCAGACCAAAGGCAAGCGGCTGGTCTGGCCTTACGTGGACAGGCTGGCGATAGGCGCGGCAAAGTTCGTCAGGCTCGACGGCGATAGCCAGGGCTACGTCCTGAAAGCCCGTGGGCAGGACAAGCCGATCTGGTGGCGCGGCGGCGATATGGAAAATTTTAGGAAGATCGCCAGGGAGACGTACCGCTACAACCAACTGGACGACGGGCAAAGGGAAAGTTACCGCCGCTCGGCAATGGCGCAGGTGCGTAGGATGGTGGCGCATGGAAAGCCTTGAGGACGCTTTCGACAGGCAAGATAGGGAAGCCAAAGCCTCCAAGCTCGCCCAATGGCGGGAAATACAGCAATTCGACCCAGGCCTTGCCGGGTTCATGAAGCAACTGAACGCCACCTTCGGCAAGGTGGCACTGAAACAACTGAAATTTTTGACCACAACGGAGAACGAAAAATGAACAAGTTACCTGAACTGCAAGACGTGCTGGGCGAATTTGGTGCGGGCATATTCGTGGACCAGCTCAACGAAGTCCTGAAAGACACCGCCAAGGCCGTCATCAACCACGGCGACAAGGGCAAGACAGGCAAGATAACCATTACGCTCAAGATGACCCGCCTTGGCGAAGATTCGGATATGGTGGACGTCGAGCATAGCTGGGCGTACGAGCAGCCGGAAATGCGCGGCAAGTCCAGCCGGATCAACGTCACCAACACGCCGATGTGCGTAAGCTTGAAAGGGCATCTGACCGTTTACCCGCTGTCGCAGACCGACCTGTACGAAGAATCCAACCTGACCAGCATCAAGGGGGGCAAATGATGGACGCGACGGCGATCAATGCGATACGGGACATGGCGAATGCCGAGTACACCGCCAGTGCGCTTCAAAAAAACGCCAAGGATGGCGTTAACCTTGTGGTTTTGCCGAAAGACTACGTGGTTTCGGATTTGGAGAAGCACCAGCCAAAACCAAGCATGTTCCGTGGCCTGTTCAGGACGGAATCGTTCAAGGATTTTGTGGCTTACACAAATTCCAACCTAAACTACAACAGCAGGGTGTTTGTCGATCCGGACAAATTCACGGCTTTGGCGATCTTGGACATGGGGACTATCCCAGAACCTGAGTGGGGCAAGCACAGGGCGAAGCTATCACTGAAAAAAACTGCCGAGTTCTCGGCGGTGCTGGATATGGCCGGAAGAAACCACAAGCAACTGGAGCTTGTTGACTTCATTGAGGACTTTTCAGAGAACATCATTTTCCAGGACGGCACGGGCCAAGCGATCTTGGCGATCAGGAACATGACCGTCACCGCAAAGTCTGAAAAGGAAAGCAACTTGGGCGATTTCAAGTCCACCGCGTCGAAATATGACGAAATCGAAGTCAAGTCCAAGGGCAGCGCCTTGCCGGAAAGTTTTACATTCTCATGCGCGCCGTTCCTTGGCTTCGAGCCGGTGGTAATCACCTGCAAGCTACGGGCAGTGACCGACGGCGACAAATTGACCCTGACCTACCGGATCATGGCCAAAGACAGGATGTTCGACACCTTGTCGGAAGAATTCAAGGATTTGCTGAAAGACCAGATTACCGACGGTATCAGCATCAGCCTTGGCGAAATAGATTACCAGTAGGCGATGGGCGCACTACGGAAGTCGGCGAAGGGTAGGCAATGCCAAGTTCGGGTTATCGGGCATTGCAACTGGAATCCAGAAACCGTGGTGCTTGCCCACATCGGCGGGGCTGGGATGGGCATGAAAGCCAACGACATCCACGGGGCGTTTTGTTGCTCTAGCTGCCATGATGTCTATGGCATGCGTGCGCCGTCAAGATTTACCAGGGATGAGATAAAGCTGGCTTTCTTGCAAGGGGTGATAGCGACGCAACGGATTTGGTTGGGAGAAGGTTTGTTGAGGATCGGCGATGCAAAAGTGGTGGGGAAGTCCGGTTTCAAGCGGTTGTGGGCGTTGGCTGACGTAAAAAAATACATGGAAACGCCCAAAGGCGAACCGCTGGATTTTTACGCGGCCAGGGGCTGTTCTTTTTCCAACGAACTGGCGTTGAAGTTCCATGCCCTAAAGCCGCCTAAAAAGCCTGTGGACAGCCTGAAAGCCTTGGCCGACAAGCACGTTAAACCCAAGATACCTAAGCACCACTTGGGGACGGTGCGGACTAAGAGCGATTGGCAATGACCGAGAGACGCGCAAAGTACGGGAATACCAAGGTTTCCATAGACGGCATTGTCTTCTCGTCAAAAAAAGAAGCCGTGCGCTATGCTGAGCTTAAATTGCTGGAAAGGGCGGGTAAAATAACCGCGTTGAAGTTGCAGCCCAGCTTTGTGCTTGCCCCTGCCGTGGTGTTCCATGGCGGCGAGAAAAAAAGGGCTTTACGCTACGTGGCGGATTTTGCCTACACCGTCGAACACAACGGCGACTATGCCCAGGTGATCGAAGACGTGAAGTCGGAAGCCACGCGGAAAGATAAGATGTACAGGGTTAAAAAACACTTGATGAAATCGGTGTTGGGCTTGGATATTACCGAGTCTTGAAAACGTGACATAAGTCGCAAACTAAGTATTCTTACGTATTGTTTTTAAACGTAATAAGGCTAAAATAACACCGTCGCTAGGCTCATTACCGAACACCGACCCATCCTCGGCTGCGACACTACCTTTTGGATGGCTTAATTTTTGGAGATGGAAAAATGAACAAAGTTTTTATAGTTATATCTTGTTTGCTGATCGTCGGTTGCGCCAATATGGGTGAATTCCGAGACGGGTTGGCAACTACATTGTCTGCGGTAGGCGGCTATTATTCTGGGCAAGCGCAATCGTACCAGCCTCAGCAAACCTACCATTACGACCCCAATTACGTATATATACCCTACCAAACGCCAGTGACAAAAGTCACCGTGCAGCCGATAATCAACGGCAACGGGCAAGCGTTAAGCTATCAGATGCTTGCGAAATAATTATATTGATATATAATTCAATGTGTTATAAATTAGTAGCGATTCAACTCTAGTATAAATAAGTATGCCTTTTGTAAAGGGACAGAAAAAAATAGAAGGCAGCGGCCTAAAGAAAGGACAAAGCCTTAACAAGACGCTGGCGTTAACCGAGATGATAGACGGTGCGCTAAACAAGCTTGGTGGCATGGACTGGCTTGTCAAGCAGGGTAGGGAGAACCCGACGGCGTTTATGAGCCTGGTCGGAAAGCGGTTGCCAAAGGATTTGACCATAGGCGGGAGCATAAACCAGCATCTGGTGATCGAAATAGTGAGATATGGCGATGGCGAATCCACCGAATACGGGACGGACTTATAATTAATTAAGCGTTGCACATGACAAATAAAATGAATGATGATGATTTTTAAGGCATTGATTACCAAGATTTAACGGTAGAACAAGAGCAAGCCTTAATAAACAACTTAAAAACAAAATTTAAAGCTATTGTTTTAGCTAAAAGTTTATATTCTGGCATTGGAAGACCGAAACGATGATGCTTACCTCAGAATTAATACGCAGGGCTTGGTGTTAGTAAGGCTTCCAAATAATTGGAGTCCTAGGCATTATCAGTTGCCATTGTGGAAATACTTAGAGCGGGGTGGAAAGCATGCCGAAGCAGTTTGGCATCGTCGCGCCGGAAAGGACGATCTATGTCTTCATTGGACGGCTATATCTGCCATGACAAGACAGGCCAATTACTGGCATTGTTTGCCAGAAGCGGCTCAAGCCAGAAAAGCAATATGGAAATCAACAAACCCACACACAGGAAAGTTAAGGATAGATGAGGCATTCCCGCATGAAATAAGAAAAGCCACCAATGACACCGAAATGCTTATAACATTCATTAACGGTTCAAGCTGGCAAGTGGTGGGATCTGACAACTTCAATAGCCTAGTGGGTTCTGCCCCCGCTGGAATCGTGTACTCAGAATGGGCATTAGCCAACCCGAACGCACGGGCATACTTAAGGCCGATAATTGCTGAAAACAATGGTTGGCAGTTATTTATCACAACTCCAAGGGGGCGCAACCATGCCTACACCACGCTAAAATCCGCACAAAAAGACCCAGAAGCCTTTGCCCAGATACTTACCGCCACCGACACGGGCATATTTACGCCTGACCAGTTACAAAAAGAACTGAATGCCTATATAGCCGATTTTGGCGAGGAATACGGGGCGGCTAAGTTCGAGCAGGAATACCTGTGCAGCTTTGAGGCGGCAAACCTAGGCTCGATACTGGCGCGTAGCATCGGCAAGCTGGAAAAGATGGGCAGGATTGGCGACCACGTTGAATACGACCCCAAAGGCAGCGAGATATTTATCAGCGCGGACATTGGGCGGCGCGATATGGCATCATGGTTCTTCTGGCAACCAAAGATTGGCGGCTATTCCATCATAGACCATGATTCAGGTTTCGGCATAGACGCGGAAGAATGGTGTGAACGCCTGTCGGTCAAGCTTAGCCAGTACCGCACCGCTGAGGGCAAGCCAGCGTTAGGCACAATCTACCTGCCCCATGACGCAAGGGCAAAGACATTTGCCGCCAAGCATTCCGCGCAAGAGATATTCCTCAAATATTTTGGACACGACAAAGTACGGATAACGCCAAATTCCAGCATAGCGGATCGAGTCAATGCAGCCCGCACGCTTATCATGCGTTGCGAGTTTAACGAGACCAACTGTGAGAACGGGCTGAACGACTTGAGATCGTGGGCTTACGAGTACGACGACGAGAAAAAGATTATGTCTTCCATGCCTAAGCACGACCATGCCAGCCATTCAGGAGATAGTTTTTCGTACGGATGCGTTATCATCAACACCTACAAGCCGAAAGTTACCATGCAACAGAAGGCCAAGTATTGGGAAGACCTGACGCTGGAAGAAATGTGGGCGGAGACCAAGAAGGCAAGCAATAGGCTGTAAGCCTATTATTTAACATAATCTGGAAATAGATTGTAACAACAGCCGATATTATGTTAAATAGCAGCCTATAACACTATAGGTTGTTTATGGAAGCCAGCACATCCGCTAAATCTAGCAGAAAGCCCTCGAAACCTTGGCTTGACCAGCTCAAAAAATACGAAAAGAAATACGAAAAGTTTGAGTCTACGGGCAAAAGCATCATTGACCGTTTCCGAGGCGAATCCAAGGCGGAATTGGGCAGTAAGTTCAACATCCTCCGCTCCAACGTCGCCACCGTCAAGCCAGCCCTGTACGCAAAACCTCCAAAGCCCGTGGTATCAAGACGGTTTAAGGACAAAAACCCCGCCGCACGGATGGCAAGCACTATCATTGAGCGGTGCTTAGAATACGAAATCACTAACTTTTGCGACTATGACAGCGCACTGGGCAATGCTGTCAATGACAGGCTATTGCCTGGGCGCGGCGTGGTTTGGATTCGTTATGAGCCAGTGACTGAGGAGCAAGAGACGCAAATCACCGAGGACGTGGAGGTCGGCGACGGCGGCTCAAATTACGAAAATGAGGAATCCAACGCCATAGCGGGGGACGAGCCTATGCTGGAGTTGGCGAGCGAGACCACGCCATGCGATTACGTGTATTGGAAAGACTTTGCCCATAACGCCAACGCTAGGACGTGGGAGGAAGTCACATGGGTGGCGCGTCGGGTATGTATCGAGCAGAAAGCTGGGGTCGAGCGGTTTGGCGACGTGTTCAAGCTTATGCCGCCAGCCAAGCAGGAAGACCAGCAAGAAAGCGAGAAATACAGTGCCAGCCATTCCAACGTATGGGAGATATGGCACAAGCCCACTAAAACCGTGTGTTGGGTCTGCGAAGGCTACGACCACCAGCTTGACGAAAAGCCAGACCCGCTAGGATTGAGCGAGTTCTTCCCCTGCCCTAAGCCGTTGTATGCCACGTTGACCACCGATAGCCTGATACCGCGCCCTGATTATACCCAATACCAAGACCAAGCCGACGAACTGGACCGCGTGACCAAAAAGATCACGGAAATGGTCGATTCATTGGAAATGAAAGGTTTTTATGCCAAGGAAGCCACTGGCTTGGCTAACCTGCTGCAACCTGGGAACAACAGCAAAATGATTCCGCTGGACAATTGGAACGCGCTTACCGAGAAGGGCGGTATCGGGGGAATCGTCGATTTTATGCCTATCGATTCACAGATCAAGGCATTGTCCCAGTTGAACGCACATAGGGATTCGCTAGTCGAGATTATCTACCAACTATCCGGCATATCTGACATCCAGCGCGGTGCATCAGACCCTAACGAGACCGCCAGCGCACAACAGATCAAGGCGCAATTCGGCAGCATACGCTTAGGCGACATGAAGCAGGATGTGGCACGGTTTGCCCGTGACATCCTACGCATGAAAGCCGAGGTCATGGCGGAAAAGTACGACCCGCAAACCTTGGTGGATATGTCCGGCGTGATGGCGTTGCCAGAAGTCCAGATGGATCAAAATATTGTCGGTGCGGCGTTGCAGTTGCTAAAAGACGAGCGTTTGCGTAATTTCAGCATTGACATAGAATCGGACACGCTGGTCGAAATGGACGAGAGGGCGGAACAAGCGTCAAGGACTGAGTTCCTAAGCGCATTAACGCCATTCCTTGAAAAATCCATGGCATTGATGCAGCAAGCACCGGATATTGTCCCAGTAATCAAAGAAATGATGCTGTTCGGCATACGCGGCTTTAAGGTCGGACAGTCGATGGAAGCCGTTATCGAAGGCACGTTCGACAGTTACGAAGAACAGCAGAAGCAAGCGGCTGAAAATCCACAGCCGCCAGAACCAAGCCCAGAAGAAATGCAAATGCAGCATGAGCAGCAGCTTAGCCAGACGGCTATGCAGCAAGACCAGGCACGGGCGCAAATGGACATGCAAGCCAAGCAAATGGAGCTGCAAGCCAAGGCGCAATCTGAACAGCAACGATTCCAATTGGACGAAGCCAAGGCGATGCACGACACCCAAGCCAAACAAATGGAAATACAGGCGCGTACGGAAATGGAGCTCAGGAAGATTGACCTTGAGAAATGGAAGGTAGAGCGGCAAGAACAAACCAAACTGCTGATCGCCAAAATGGGGCATGAAAACGCCGTCAAAGTCACGGCGATGGGCATCAAGCCGGACATGGAAGAAATGACCGAGCTGGACGACGAAGGCGAAAAACAACCTAACGCCGCCATAACGGCACTGGTCGAAGCCATGCGCGAAAACAACGCGGTGTTAGTATCGGCTTTGGTCAGCAGTCTGAACAAACCTAAACGGCTGGTGCGAGACCAATTCGGCAATAAAATGTCCGTACCCGTAAACGACGAAGAATTGACAGAGGAATAAAATGGCTAACCTAACAACTGCATTTGATAACAAGATTGTTGACCATGTTCACGGAAAGGTTTCGTTTACCATGCCGCAACTGTTCATCGGCCTATCATCCACCACGCCCACCATCGCCGGGGCGTTTACCGAGCCGACTATAGGTACGGGCGGTTATGCGCGGATAGCCACCACGGGCGCAAGCTGGAACGCGGCGGCGGCTGGCGTGGCGGCAAACGCGGCGGCATTGTCGTTCCCTGCATCGAGCGCGGCGTGGTCGTCTGGAGCGTCGGCATTGACGCACTTGTGCTATTTCGACAACGCCACGGCGACGGGCGCGGCTAATTTGGTCATGTTCGCGCCGCTTACGCCGTCGGTTACCGTCAACGCCGCTGGCATCACCGTCAATTTCGCCATCGGCGCAATATCCGACACCCAGGCTTAAAAAATGATCCTGCTTACTTCTACCTCTGACAAACTACAGGTAACGACTAGCGCGGCTGGCAATGTTGTAACGCACACGTCATGGGCAGACCTGAGCGGCACGACCGTCACGCCTTCGCGTACCAACTCGGCTAATATCGTCACGGCTACGACTACCGACATATTGGCAAGCCCAGCCGCGTCTACACAGCGTAAGCTCAAGTTCCTGTCCGTCTACAACAACAGCGCAACCGTCGCTAACACCGTCAAGGTGCAGCATACCGACGGTACTAACACCAACGTCCTAAATAATGCCGTACTCGGTCCAAACGAGACATTAATATACGTGGAATCCTCTGGCTGGCAGAAATTCAACGCCAACGGGGTTTTGCAGAATTCCGCCAACCAAACGCCGACCGACGTTCAAGATTTCAATATCTCAGGCACTTGGACTAAGCCCACTAACTTCACCGCTAAATCCGTATTGGTCAAACTATGGGGAGCGGGTGGCGGTGGCGGCGGTGGTGCTTCGCTTGCGACTGCGGTTGTTGCCAAAGGCGGCGGCGGCGGTGGCGGTGGTGCGGCGGTGTTCCAGTACTTCAACGCGTCTGACTTGGCGGCTACCGAAACCGTGACATTAGGTGCTGGTGGCACGGCGGGTGCGGCTGGCGCGGCGGGTGCGGCTGGCGGTAATGGTGGTATAGGCGGCAACTCCACATTCGGGACGTCGGTTAAAGCCACGGCTTATGGTGGCGGCGGCGGTGCTGGCGGGGCTATATCTGCGGCGGCTACAGGCGGCGGCGGTGGCGGCGGGTGCGGCGGTGCTGGCGGTACTGGCAGTACGGCATCAGGCGTCGGCGGTATTCCGACAATTGCATCGAACGCTTCTGGCGGGGCTGGATGTGGCGGCAGTGCGGGGGTATCGACGGCAAACAATGCGGAATATGGCGGTGCTGGAGGCTCAGGCAGCGCGGCGACACCCGTTGCGGGTGGTCATGGCGGCAATTCGCTGTTTGGCGGCGGCGGCGGCGCGAGCGGCGGAGGTCATAACGCCACCCCTGCAATCATAGCAGGCGGCAACGGCGGCAAGGCTGGCGTGTACTTTGTGGCTGGCGGCGGCGGCGGTACAGTCGGCACTGACGGTGCTGCGCCTACGGCTGGCGGTGCGGGTGCGGCTGGAAACTCAAGCTTTGGCGGTGCTGGCGGTGGTGGTGGCGGTACGACTGTCACGGCTTCGACTGCTGGCGGCGCGGGTGGTGCTGGAGGTCTTGGCGGCGGTGGTGGTGGTGGCGGCGGCGTGGGGTCAAACCCCGGCGTGGGCGGTGCTGGCGGCGTGGGCGGCGGCGGTAGATGTACAGTATTCTCGTTTTAATGACCGATGGCGAGAGAGGACGCTTGGGATAAAGACCTCGTACCGTTAGAGTGGTTTGACCATTGCGCCAAACCTGAATCATGGTTTGACGACGACTTACTGGCAGAGCCAGCCAGCGGGACAACCCTAAACACCACCGCCACGTCATCGTGGTTATGGACGAACACCGCCGCTAACGTAACAGTCGGCTCAAGCGTCAACACCACGGCAACATCAAGCTGGTTGTGGTCTAACACCAGCGCAAATTTAACCGCTACTCTCGGCACATCGTCATCAAGCTCATGGCTTTGGAGCAATACATCTGCCACCGTAACCGTAACCCTCGGTACGGCGGCAACGGCATCATGGCTATGGTCAAACACCTCGGCAAACGCCGGAATTGTCCTAGGCACAAGCGCGTCAAGCAGTTGGCTATGGAGCAACACCGCCGCCAATCCGACGGTAGGCTCAAGCGTCAATACGACCGCCACCAGCTCATGGCTATGGTCTAACACCAGCGCAAGCCTAAGCACGAGCCGGAATACAACCGCATCAAGTAGCTGGTTATGGACGAACACGGCGGCAAACCCAAGCACCAGCGGACTGACCAACACCACGGCAACAAGCTCATGGCTATGGGCTAATACCTCGGCAATCCCCACGGCGGCGGCTGGCGCGATAACACAGACCTTCGGCAACAACACCGCCAACAGCTTTGCGGGTACGGTGGACAACGGCCTGAACAGCCCGAACCCGAACACCAACCAAAGCGGCTTGACCGAGATACAAGCCACCAAGTACGCGCCTGGGGCTGAGGAAGCCACCGCCATCAAGTTCACGGGCTTGGCGGCAATACCAGCCAACGCTATTATCACTAGCGCACGCCTGTTCCTGACCGTAACCCAGCAAAACCTTAACAACACCATCAACGCAAACCGCTTGCTGAGGGTTTGGGACGTAGCCACCAGCACCTGGAACATCGCGGCGACCGCTGACCCGTGGGGGACTCCTGGCGCACAATTGGACGGCACGGACAGGGTGGCAGTTCCTACAGGGTCGGTTAGCTTGCTTGATACCGTGTTGGGCTTGACCTCCATTGACGTGACCAGCGACGTTGTGGGCTTCGTTAACGGTTCTCTGACCAATAACGGCTGGCTGCTTGAACGTGATTCAGTAGGGGCGTTTGTAACCGGATTCACTTACTTTGCGTCCAGCGAAGGCGTGGACGGCACGCGGCCTTACCTGTCGGTAACATACACAATCCCGGTCATACCCCCGCCCGTAACGGTAGGCTTGTCCGGCGGCTTCATCCCTGAGCAGCCAAGGCGGGTAAAACGCAAGGAAATACAGGAATATGTAGAAGCAGCCATAGAAAGTTTTGATGAAGAAATTGAGGGCTTATCTGTACCTGTAAACGAGATAGCGTCACTTGAGGACGAAATCATCAAGGCTATACAGGATCGGGAATTTACTCAGGAACTGTATATAGCAATAGCCGCACGCGACCTTGTACAGCAGCGGATAGCACAGTTATTGCAGGACATTGAAGACGAAGAAGACGAGTTTATGTTGCTTGGTTGATAAAATGCCTAATTACTGTTATATAACGATAAAACATATAGGAGTTGTTCTAATTGCCACTTTATTCTATTAAATGCTTGGATTGCGGAAATAGGGACGAAATATTTCTCAAGCTTTCGGCATTCGACAACTTGCCGATATGCGCTTGCGGGGCGATGTTCACGCGGGTTATCAGCCCCGTCAACGTCATGGCGGACATCCAGCCCTATAAAAGCATGGTGACTGGCGAAATGATAACGGGGCGGTCTCAGCACCGCGCACACCTCAAGCGGCACAATTGTTTCGAGATAGGCAACGAGAACCCCATGCACAAGCCTGTCCAGCGTACGCGCCACGAAAAGGATGCGTTAAGGCAGGAATTGCACGAAATTTACGACCAACGGATCAGGACGGGCGAAAAAGCAGCCGCCCCTGACCGCAAAATTAGCGACGATACGGTAATAATATGAGCCTAGAAGACACTAGCGAAGAATTAGAGACGACCGAAGAACCCAGCCTAGTCGATGAATTGACGGCGGCGGCTGACAAGCTGGAAACGCCGGAAACAGCCGAACCCACGACCGCCAAAGAGGGCGTATCAAGGGACATTAACGGCAAGTTTTCCGCCAAAACCGATACGGTTGCCGAAAATGACAATATCCAGGCAACACCGCAAGCCGATCAGTCCGCGCAAAAGCCGCAGATCGACCTAAGCCAGCTTGGCTACAACAAGGCCGAACAGGAAAAGCTCCAAGCCTTGCCAGAGGACGTGCTGAACGTGCTGGTCGAACGCAATAACCGCTACCACCAAGGTTTGCAACCGCTAAGGCAAAAAGCCGACATAGCCGATTCGTTCATAGGTGCTATCCGGCCGCATGCGGAATACTTGCAAGCCTTGCAGGTAGCCCCCGAAGATTTTATCTCGTCAATGTTAAGCACTGAGAAGACACTCAGGCTGGGCAGCGTCGAGCAAAAAGTGAACATGCTCCAGCGTTTGGCGCATGACTATCAAATCCCGTTGGAAGCGTTAGGCGAAATGCCGTTTGACCCGCAACTGGCGCAACTGCAACAACGGCTGGAACACCAAGACAGGTATATAGCCAATTTGAACAGGTCGCAACAGACCAACCAACAAACACAGACAGAGCAAATGATCGCCCAATGGTCGCAGGGCAAGGAGCATTTTGATGCCTTGCGCGAAACCATGGCAGACCTGCTTAACGGTGGAATGGCTAACGACCTGGATGACGCTTACGACAAAGCGAAGCGTCTTAACGGCTTATATAGCCAGCCAGCCAGCCAGCAACAAGCAGTTGCACGAGACCAGAAAGCACGCAGGGCGTTAAACGGCGCGGTGCAGGTCAAAGGCAACGCCAATACCGGAGCGAACGAGCCTGTCTTTACTTCCCTTGCCGACGAGCTGATGTTTAGAGCCAACCAGGCAGGGTACTAATAAATTACTAGGAGTATAGGCATATGCCATTTGCCAACAGTGCAATATCAGATTTGGTGGCAACAGCTATCGAATCGAGAACTATGAAGTTGTCGGACAATTTAACCAACAACAATCCGTTAATTCGACGCATTAAAGACCGTGGCAACATCAAGATGGTATCTGGCGGCACACGTGTGTTGCACGAAACCCGCTACAACGACACCACCACCAACAACGTGACCGCGTATGCGGGTTACGATATTGTCAACACCACGCCGGACTCGCCGATCAGCGCGTTCCAGTACGACATGAAGCACTACGCGGCGGCGGTCAGCATTTCCGATACGGAACGCCTGACCAACAGCGGCAAAGAGCAGATGATCGACCTGATAGCCGAGCGCACGGAAATTGCGCGAGACCGACTAAACAACCGCTGTGATCTTGACTTGCACCTTGACGGCACGGCTGGTGGCGGTAAAACGCTGATCGGCCTTCCCGCCATGATTAGTGCAACACCCACAACTGGCGTATTCGCTGGCGTTGACCGTGCGTTATGGCCTTTTGCCCGTAACCTGTCAACGACTTCGACTATCGTTAACGGCGCGGTCGCAACCGCTGCCAACATCCAAAACCTAATCAACAACGTATCGTTGAACTTGGTGCGGGGTTCTGACCGTGTAGACCTGATTTATGCGGGTATCACGTTCTACCAACTTTACCTTTCAAGCTTGCAGACCATCCAACGGATCGCCAGTGCAGAAGGTGACGCTGGCGCGGGTTTCACCAGCCTTAAATATTATGGTCATGGCGCAAGCGCGGACGTGGTGTTAGGTGGCGGTATCGGCGGCAACTTGGCGGCGAACACCGCTTACTTTATCAACACCAAGCACGTGTTTTTCCGTCCGCATAAAGACCGTAATTTCGTGACCGTCGGCGGAGATCGCCAAAGCACAAACCAACTGGCGGTAACGCGCCTGATGGGTTTCAGTGCTTGTTTCACCACAGATGGACCGCAATTTTGCGGCGTAGCCACCACAGCATAAGGAGAAATTATTATGGCTTTTTCAGTAACCCCAAGCTTACAAGGCGTTGACCTTAGCAACGTGGTATTGGCATCCGCCAACCCAACCCCTAGCGACATTAAGCACCGTATCGGCACGACCTGCCAAGGCGACGATGGCAAGACCTACGTTTATGCGCGGGCTGGCGGTACTATCGCGTCTGCGGTGGCTGTCTGTACAGTCAGCCCAACAACCTTTCTCGCCACCAATACGGGCGGAGCATACACGGCTCCAACTATCACAGGCGGCATGGTCATTAATGATTATGCGTGGTTTAGCAAGGCTGGCGTTTAACCAATAAAACGGAGGGGGACAACATCCCCCTTTTTTACAACTAGAGGTAATTTATGGATCCAGTATTTAATTTGGACGAGCGCGAAGAAGAGCGCAGTACCGTACAATTCCGTAAGGACTTATGTATCGTTACCGACTTGGCTGGCGAGATCGTATCAAGCGACGAAGCGGATTTTATCAAGATATTCACCCCTGGAGACCCGCTCAACATCATAGACACTGTCGTTAATGACGGACACAAGGCGCGGTTTCCTAGGGCATGGGCTGACTATCAAGGCATGGTCGGGGCTAAGGTGAGCGGCACGCCGTTAGACACTTGGGATATACACGTCAACATGATTAAGGTGCTTAAAGACCTTGGTTTTTCCACCATCGAGCAGGTAGCAAGCGCAAGCGAACATTCACTGATGCGGCTGCAAGGCGGCTGGGGCTGGAAGTCAAAGGCTATCAAGTTCCTGGAAGAAAGCAAGCCAAAGGCCGACGACAGGCTGGCGAAACTGGAAGCCGAAAACGCGGAAATGCGCGAAATGCTCAAACAATTGACCCAACGTAAAGCCAGCTAATGCGTACCCTATTGGAGAATATCCAAGATGTTGCAATCGAGGTGGGCTTGCCCATACCGTCTGCCATTGTGGCTTCGACCGATGCGACTACCTTGCAGTTATACGCATACATGAACCGATTGGGTGAAATGCTGGCAAGCGAACACGACTGGCAAGTGTTGGCAAAATCAGCGTCTTTCACGGCTTTTGCCACCAGTTACACCGTCAATATGGTATCTGGCAACAATGTCATCACGATGCCAAGCACATCTGGGCTTACCGTCGGTTTTTCGGTAAGCGCGGACGGCTTGGCGGCAAACAGCATTATCACGTCAATAGTGCCAAACGTATCGGTGGCATTGGACAAAGCCGCCACCAAAACCCAATCCGCTACGGCGGCATTCTCACAAATGGACTATGCCTTGCCGCCAGACTTCCACCATATCGTTATCGACACCGAATACGACGTGAACAACCGTTGGGGCATCAGGGCAGAAACCCCGCAAGGTTGGCACGCCCTACGCACCAACTACACGGCAAATTCTACCGTAGCGCATTTTAGGCTGTTGAACGACAAGTTTTCAGTTTACCCGCCGCAACCAAACGGCAAGGTGTTTAACCTTGAATACCAATCCAGTTATTATGCCAAGGACAATGCAGGGCTTGCCAAGCCAAGGTTTACGCTGGACACAGATACCTGCTTGTTTCCAGATAGGCTGATGGTGATGGGCTGCAAGCTTAAATTCTGGCAACAAAAAGGCTTTGATTCAACCATCATGGCTGACGACTTCGGGCGTGAATTGTCCAAGTACAAAGGCCAGCAATCATCCAGCCAATCTATCCGCACGGCGGGTTATTATGGCGACGGCTTGCCGTCTATGAACGTGCCTGACGGGACGATAGGCAGATGAAACCCAATACCGCCCAACGCAGTTACACCAAGTCAACCCCCGCCCCAGTCGGCGGCTTGAACGACCGCGATTCGATTGCGTCCATGCCGGAACAGGACGCTATCACTCTAACTAACATGTTCCCTAACACCAATAGCGTCGATATTCGTGGCGGTTCGGTCGAGCATTTGACGGGCTTGCCAGCCGTCGGTGAAACCCTGATGAGCTATAACGGCGTGTCTGGCAACAAGCTGTACGTGGCGGCTGGCACGGCGATTTATGACGCGACCACGGCGGGTGCTGTCGGTGCTGCGGTCGTGTCGGCAATGGCTAACGCGCGATGGGATTATGTCAACTTCGGAGGTGCGTCGGGAAATTTTTTGTGCGCGGTAAACGGCGTAAACTTGCCGCAATTTTACAACGGCACGGCATGGACGGCATCCGGTACGGGCTATGCGACGGCGATAACGGGCGTGGCGGCAGTTAACTTCAACCAAGTCAACGCTTGGAAAAACCGCCTGTTCTTTGTCGAAAAAAACACGCTTAAATGCTGGTATCTGGGGGTGCAGTCTATAGGCGGCGCGGCTACCGCCATTGACTTTGCTGGGGTAGCTAAATTAGGCGGAAAACTGATTGCGACCGCCACCGTGTCGGTATCGGCTGGCAGCACCATAGACGACTTTCTGGTGGCGATAACCAGCGAAGGCGAGGTGATGATATACCAAGGCACTGACCCAGCCAGCGCGGCTACTTTTGGGCTGGTCGGCAATTACCGGATAGGTAGACCGATAGCCAACGGCACGGACAACCAGGGCGGCAGGTTCTTGGCTCGGTTGTCTAGCCAGTTGGTTTCGATAACCATCGGCGGCTTTGTGAACTTGCAGGACTCAATAAACACAGACGTGCAAGCAAAACGCGCCACCATCAACGACAAGATAGTCAACACCGTAAGCCGTGCGGTTGACAAGTACAAGGCTAATTTCGGTTGGCAAGCCTTGGTAGCACCTGCCCATAATAAGCTTTTTATCAACGTTCCGACGACGCAAGGATCTGGCGCATACCAGTACGTAATGAACACCATTACGGGTGCATGGTCGGTTTTTGAGGGCTGGAACACCGCTTGCCTAGGATATTTTAACGATGACGTGTACGGCTGCATCGGTACGAAGGTTTATCGCTTGGACATAGCACAATCAAATGATTTTGTGGCGGCTGGCAATGTCGGTACGCCAGTTTCCGGCTTGGTCGAGACCGCTTACCAATACCACGGCAACCGTGGCGCGTTAAAGTCTTACAAGATGGTAAGGCCGCTGTTTTTTAGTTCGTCGCAAGTTTACCCTGGAATAACCGTCAACATTGATTTTAAGAATGGCGCAACGCAAGGTACGGCAAGCTCGGTGGCATCTACTGGCGCGTTATGGGATGTGGCGTTATGGGACGTGGCGTTATGGCCTGGTGCGGACGTGTTCAGCCAGAATTGGGCATCCGTGTTCGGTATCGGTTACTGCTCGTCATTGCGTATGTCCATCAAGTGCGACTCCCAATTGTGCCAGTTCCAAGCGTGGGACATCATTTATGAGCGCGGGGGGCTTATGTGAGGTTAAGGCAGGGCGACATAAACAAAGATATTGATGCGCTGTTGGTAGGCATCAGGTCGGTAAAGGACAGGGTGGGGGAAAATTGCACATGGACAATAGCAGATGTTCTTTTAAGTGTCATACAAGGGACTTCATTGTTCCTTATCGACGGGAACGACGTTAGTGTGTCGTACGTAAAAGAAATAAACTCTGGTAAGGACAAGCAATTATGGGTGTGGGTTTTTTATGCGGACAGCGGCGACGCGTTCAACAAATATTTAGACGACTTTAAATGTGTTGCTAATAATTTAGGCTGCAAATCAATCGGGCTTTCTACTTCCCGCCGTGGGTATGAAAAGTACAAAGATATATTTGAGTATGTAATCTCAGAATACAGGATAAATTTAGATGAAAATAACTAAACTTTGGCATAGATACCTAGTATTCCTAGTTACAGGTATAAAGCTTTATGGTAGTGGCAAAGCTCCTGCCGCCCCTGACCCGCAAAAGACGGCAGACGCCCAATTGAAACTGAACAAAAAAACCAGCGAGTTTGAAGCGCAACAAAACCGTTACGACATGTCCAACCCGTTCGGCACGGTAAGCTGGCAGAACAGCCCGACGGTCAATAAAGGAAAAATAACCGGATATACAGGCAAAGGCAAAAATAAGAAGCCTGTTTATGGGAATAAGACGACCACCCCGCATTGGTCGCAAACTACTAAGCTTAGTGACTCCCAACAAAATATCTACAACAACCAGCAAGGCATCCAGCAACAGGCGGGACAAGCCGCATTAGGCATGATGCCTGGAATACAATCAAGGCTGGCGCAATCGGCTTATGATCCGCAATCTGACCTTGCCGACATTCAGTCAAGGGTGAAGGG